>JACCDO011694035.1_pt1 | contig 21310 bp, 12 predicted proteins | sample 7446101 | NCBI WGS metagenome assembly JACCDO01 (sample SAMN15323440, study PRJNA562643) | freshwater metagenome | isolation source: river surface water | place: USA:Blue River Watershed | collected 2017-08-16
AATTTATTAAATTTACTATTATTAGGAATCCTTATAGTAGAACTTTATCAATGTATTATTATATAACACCTAAATTTTTACAATCTAAAAAAAATTTTATTAAATTTTTATTAAATATTAAAAATAATAAACTTAAAAATAATTGGTTTAATACTCAACATTCTTATGTAGTTGATAAAAATGGAAATAATATTGTTGATTATTATATTAGATTTGAAAATTTACAAAATGATTGGTATTTATTCTGTAAAAAATACAATATTACTTATAGAAAATTAGCTAAAATGAACTCAAATAAAAATAATACTGAAGAACCACTTTTAGATAATTATACAAAACAACTAATATATGATATTTATAAAATTGATTTTTTTTATTTTAATTATAATAAATAAATTTTATTCATCATCAGTAATATCACTATCAATATTTAAATCTTCTTCATTATTATTAATATGTTTGTCTTCTTCTGTAATATTTTTATCTTCACCTTGTGAATTTGATGGATAATAAATATCATTCATTGTATATTGGTCTTTATTTAATAAACCATATAATATAAGTGCCATTTTTGAAGCTTTCTGTTCTCCTTCTTTTTTACTAGCTCCATTACCAAAACTTATACATAATTCTTTATAATTTTTGGTTTCAATAAATTTTTTCTTATCTGATGCAGATATATCATTTTTCTCAACACCCATTATATATGTTCTTTTATGTGGTGGTCCAGCATGTCCAATTGTAATATATTCTGGAAATTTCCATTTCATCTTATGATGATAACGTAATAAATAATCTTTATAATTATTATCACAATATAATTTCTCAGCATAATCTATCATTGTTTCTAACAAATTCAATAATAACAAACAGCATGGTTCAAACCCATTGCTTAAAAATAAAGCTCCCATAAATGCTTCAAATACATCTTCATGTATTTTTTCCATATAACGACCATTTAAACTATCAATTTGTTTTGATATAATAAAATATTTACCTAAACCTAATTCTTTTGATAACACAGATAAGTTTTTCTTATCTTCAATCTTTGTTTGTAATCTTGTCATAAAACCTTCATCCTCATGTGGATAACGATTGAAAAGATAAAATGATACAACTATTTTTACAACGCGGTCTCCAAAATATTCCAATCTTTCATAACTATCAGGTCGAAGTTCTAATAAATTATCTGGATTTCCCATTTCTTTTTTAGAACATTCTAAGATATAATCTGTGAATACATCTTTTTTAACATATGATTTATGCGTAAATGCTTGGTGAAAATAATTCAGATGATTAACATTACCAATATTAACATTATATTTTGCTAAGATACCAATAATATCCTTTTCAGTGATAAGAATATTATTTATATTATAAGGGATTTGATATACTTCTTCTGTATTATCATCTTTTTTAATAATAACTCCAGTTTCTAAATAATTTGTTGTCATTACATTTTATATAAAGTAAGTTTTAAATTAAATAATTAATCAATTTTTTTATTCTAAAAATTATTATATGTCATCCTCTAGAAGACTTATTAATTCATCTTTTGTATCAGGTCAAGAACCTAGACGCAGAAGGACTGGACCAGCACCTATAGATATTTCAGGTAGAGTAGCTGCACATCAAGCACAATTAGCAGCAGAAGCAGTATCAGATGCTGCTAAAAAAGCAGCGGTAGAATCCGCTAGAGCAGCTGCAAGAGCAGCGTTAGAATCAGGTAAAACCGCAAAGGAAGCAACAAAAGCGGTGTTAGAAGCTTCTAGAGAAGCTGCAAGAGCTGTGTTTGAATCAAATAGAACTACAGGAGAAGAAGTAAATGCATTATCAGCGGTAGCATCAGCTGAAGCATTGTCAGCTGTAGCATCAGCAGAAGCATTATCACCTACCGCATCGGCTGCATCAGTCGAAGCATTATCAGCAGCTGCATCAGTAGCATCAGCCAAAGCATTATCAGCTGTAGAATCAGTCGCATCAGCCGAAGCTGCAGCTACTGCATCAGTTGCATCAGTTGCATCAGCAGCATCAGCACATAGTGCAACAGAAGATGAGGATGATGTTGATGTTGATGAGATTGAACAACCAGAAGAAGAAGGATTTTGGAAATTAGATGATGATTATAATCGCGACCAAGATATAATAGATGGTGTTGATAATAAAGCACAACGCAGTCAATTAAATATGGTTAAAGATACTGTTCATCAACAAATATTTGTTAATTCAAAAATGTTACAAGAGTTAGAAAGAATGTTTGACTGTGAGATTATTTTTAAAAGAAGAAATGGTAGATATGCTTTTTTTGTAAGACCAAGAGATACTAATTATATGATACATATGACAAATGGTCATAGTGATAAAACTAATGAAGATAGAATTTTCTTTAATTTATCTTTAAAACAAGAAGGCCCTAAGAAAAAAATAAAAACAGAATATATTTGCGAATATAAGCTTGATGATGGTAGCATATGTCATCAATATGGTATGGATGGTAAACCACCTGTTTTAAAAAAAAATAAAGTTGATTTAAAAATAAAAGAAAAAATATTTAATCCTTATTTAAAATTAAATGAATTATTAGAATATTATTTTGGTTATGGTCATAGAATAAGTATGGATACACCTATAGCTATTTTACATCAAAAAATAGAAGAATTAAGAATACGTTTGGCTTCAGCTGTTCCTCCTGAATTAGCAAAAATCATGGGTTATTTTGAAAATGAAACAACTAAAGAAAAAATAGACAAAACATTAAATAAAGATTATCTTTTTCTTAAAAAATTTATACCATTACAATTAGGTAATAAAAGAGCTGAGGATATGGATTATAGAATACCAAATAAAGAACTTTATAAAACTAATAATAAATTTACTGATATGCTTGCATTAAGATATGCAACTTATATTCCACCATTTGAATTTACTAAAAGTTGTGATAAAGTTCATACTTATACTGACCCATTACAATTTAAATTATCTACACCATTTACAGCAACTGATATTTATTTACATAAATTTGATAAACATCTAAAAGAACAATATGCAATGGATAGATATGAATTAAATTCCCCTGATAGATTACATAGATTAGCAGAATTAGTTGAATTATGCAAATCATTAATGATGAATTTTGTAAGTATATCTTATGATATATTATCTAGCACTGTTAGAAATAATGAAAGAGAACCACGCATTTGCAATATTCATAATATTTATCCAGCTTTAATATGGAATCGAGGAACAAGACCTGTATGGACTAAAAAATTCGAAGTTTATAAACGTGTATTTGACCGTAAATTACTTAATGTTGATATTAAATTATTAGATACTGTATTACCACTTCCAATAACACCATTTAATTTATTTCAAGCTAAAGAAATACCATATGTTGGAGTGTTTCCACCTGTTGATACACATCAACGTTGTGCAAAAGCTTATAAAGGAGAACCAGTTATTCCTGATTCAGAAAAAATACCATTAGAACAAATTGATTTACAAGGTATTGAAAAATATATGTTTGAAGCTCAACCTATTACACCTGAAATATTAGATAAAATTTACACAGAATTTTTTAATGCTACTAGAGACTCAGCTCTAGATGAAGTTGATGCTAAACCTGCTGAATATGTTGAATTATCACTTGCTGAATTTAGAGAAGCATTCCCTCAATTAGGTAATATTAGTAATGCACCTGGCTTTGTTTCAGCTATTACAACTGAACAACGTGTGTTCCAACCTAAATATGCCATACTTGAGGGAACAAGAACACAAACAGAACCTACATCACAAGCTCCACCTCAGAGACAAGGTATGGCACCAAGTATGGCATCAAGTATGAAACCAAGTATGGCACCAACTATGGCACAAACTATGGCACCAAGTATGGCACAAGTTCTTAGAACTCAGATACCTTTCGCTCAAGATATATCTAAAGTTATTATGGATATTAGACAATTTAAGAAAGATAATTTAAAACCTATTCCAGGTGAATCAAGAAGATTAAGAGGTATTAGACTTAAACAAATTGAACCAATGATTAGAAAATTAGAAGAATTAAGAAGAAGACAATTAGAAACATTACGTGAAACAGGTAATAGAGTTCCTTCTGATTTTGGAAGACAAACGATGCAATTACATCAAGAAGGTTTGGTTAAATTAAGCAGAAAACAACAAACTTATAAAGATGAATCTGATTCTGTATCTACAAAAACAAAAGAATTAAAGGAAGAAGCTGACCAATTACGTGCATATGAACAAACTGTTAAATCAGCTACACAAAATCAAATTAAGATATTAATGGAAAGAATACTCAATGAAAAACGTGCATTATATATTAGTATACCAAATGCTGTTCTTGATAAAGGTAAAGAAACGAGAAGTATGAGTGAAGCAATGTATAGAGAGCTTAAAACTAATCAAAAACCAATAAGAGATAACTTAGTTGCATTAGAAGCAGAATTAAAGAAATTACAAGAGGTTGATGTAGAAGAACAACAAAAAATTGCTGAAACTAGAGCTAGACTCGAAGCTGAAGCAGCAAAGAGAGAAGAAACTGATGAAGAAAAGAGAGAAAAACAAAAACGCAAAATGATTGAAAAAGATGAAAAAATGGTAAAAGAAACTAGACAAATGTATGATAAACTTAAAGAAACTGAAGCCAGATTAGTTAGAATGATTCAAGATAGTTTAAGAACAACTAAGCCTGATTCTCCTCTTAATAAATATTACAATCATATGTTAACTGTAATTGCAAAAACTGTTAAATCCTATCAAGATTATGGAAGAGCTGTTGAATATTTAGCATCAATCAGAGCATTACCTGATGAACAAAAACCAAAAGATAAAGATATGGAAATGTATGTAAAAGAATTTAATGAAACCAATAAAAGACTAGGAGAAAATATGAAATTATTTGAAGAATTACAAGAAGTTCTTAAAAAGAGACCTGATGAAATTGAAACTATTGCTATAAGATTATATGGAACAGTAGATAAATATTCAGGTGATGATAGGGCTATTGATACTGAAAAAATTGCTAGAATGGAAGCAAGACGTTTGGAAAAAGAAGCTGAAGAAAGAAGAATACAAAAACAAAAAATTGAAGAAATGAAACAAATATTGGCCCAAAAAGAAGAAGATCTTGAAAAAAGATTAGCTGAATTAACACCTGAAGAAGCAGAAGCTGAAATAAAACGCTTAAAAGAAGAAGCTAAACACAAAGAGGAAGTATACCAAACATTTGCTAAACTTAATACTAAACATATAGAAAAATTAGAATTATTATCAAAGGATTTAGGCAGAAATAAAGAAAAATTAGAAGAAGTTCAAACTAAATTAAAGAATCCAAGATTAGCTCCTGCACAAAGAAAACAATTAACTAAAGAAGAAGCAGAATTATTAAAAACAGTTGAGATATTAAATACATCATTTGAATTTCAAAACCTTGTTTATGATCATTTTATATTAGAAAATGAATCAATTATTAATACTAAAGCATCATTAAATGAAAAAATATTAGCTAGAATAGCTGATTTTAAAATGTCTGGATTAGTTGGAACATTAGAAACAAAACAAGCTGAACATAATACATATTTATTAGAAAATGAAAGATTTATTAGAAATAATACTAATTTTAATGATAAAGTTAAGGTGTATTTAATTAAAAAATTAGAAACACTTTCTGGCCATGATGCATCCTCTGTAGCTGTCCCAGCAACATCATCATCAGCTACTGTTGATACTAAAAAGAAAGCATCAGAACAAGAACGTAAGCAATATATGGAATGGGAAAGAGAACATACCAAAATTTATGAACAAATTAAACAAATGGAAGGAGAATTAAAAGGTCCTAATCCAACAGTAGTAGATGGTGGTTTAATGAGAAGATTAAAAGATATTAATTTACAATTAAGTAATCCAAATATGTCTGATGCTAAAAAGAAGAAATATGTTGATGAAAAGACTGAATTAGAAAAGAGAATAAAAATAATTAGCTCAGCATTAGATAAAATAATAAGAAAATATAATAATTTTCTACTTGAAAGTGAAAGCTTAATTAGAAATAATCAACATTTTAAAGATAAAAGATTAAGAACTCAATTAATAGAAAAAATAGAAACTTATAAGGAACCATCAGTTGCACCACAAGAAGACGAAGTAGAAGTAGAAGTAGGTGTTGCTGTAGCATCATCCGCTAAACCTATTACAGCTTTTCCTACTTATGGTTTTGCAAGTGCATCCAATAATAATGAAGAAGAAGGTGAAACTTTTAATATTTATGGATAATAATATTGGTTAACATTTCATTATTAATTGAATTAAGTGGTTTTATTAAATCTTCATTAATATTAATATTAATAATAATTTTATTAATATTATTATTTTTAAAATTATCAATATAATTCATACATAGACTGTAAATAATAGTTTGATAATAATCAACATAACTATCTAATTTATAAATATTTTCTATTGATATATCAAATTCTTTATTTTTCTCTAAAACTATTTTTAGTCTTTGGAATATTATTCCAATTTTTTTAATCTCCGGATATCTTTCTAAAAATAAATCATAAAAAGGAACATTTAAAAAATTATTATTATTAACATATTCAAATAATAATTTTAAAAATGATATTAATTTATCATATCCTATTTTATCTAATAAAAAACTACCCCAACTAAGGCAAGCGTATTTTCTTAATGAATCATAATTATATTCAAATAACAATTCTGTATGTTTACTATTATTTTTTGTTGTTAATATAGATTTTATATTTATACTTTCTGATAATTTATTTATTTTAACCCAATCATAAAACCCAATATTTTTTGGATTATCAATAAAATGTTCTAATCTTTCATTATAATTATAATATATATCAAATGCGACATATTGCTCAATATACCAACTAATAATACCATAAACTGCAATTTCTTCTAATTTATTTATATCCATGATATGCCCGTTAGCATGTAATTCTTTACTCCAATTATATTCACTAAATGAATTATAATAATTATTTAATTTATAATAATCAACACCCAATGATGCGTTTCTATTATATTTATCTAATGTTAGTAATTTAAGTTCCATTTTAATATAATAATAACTAACTATCTATAAAATATATCAATTTTTATTTTTTTTATTAATTTATTATCATAACATAATTATTTTTCTCTATTTTAAATCCCATTTTTTCCATTTCTTTTTTATGGGCTTCAATATATTTACTTGCTTTAACCTCTATAGTATAATTAATTAATCCTTTAATTGTTTCAAATGTTCCATTTTTTTCTTTTTTAACTACATAATCAAAATCTCTGTCTATTAAGTTAGTTATGTTTTTAATAATATATTTAATACGGTCTTCCATATTATATGGAAATGGATATACTTTATGGTCAGCTGGAACCATAACATATGTGATTTTATTATCATCCTTAGTAGTGCTATATTTTTCTAAAAATAATAATAATTTCATAATATAATTACACATATTTTCTCTAGTATTTAGAGAATTTTCAATATCAATATCTAAATTACTTGTAATATTAATATTAGCTACTAATCCTTTTAATTTTTTAATAGCTTTCAATAAAAATTCTTTATCTTTAGATGTAGCACAAACTGCACCAGTAAGTGAGTAAATACCTGTTCCACGTTTTTTACTATCTGATTTTTGTAATGGTGGACGGATTTTAAATATATCACTACTTTCAGATATTAATTTATTTTGATTCATACTAATAATACCTACTATAAAGTTTTCATTTCTCTTTTCAAAATAATCCATAACTGATGCAAAATCATATTCTTTCTTAGAAACAATTTCTTTCTTCTCTTCTTTAACTTCTTTTTCTATAACCTTACCAAATTTATTTTCAACATAATTTTTAACAGGGGTCATATTATCAGTATTAAATTCGTAATTGACTCTATAATACATTGGTGTATCTTCATTATCATCAAAAGGTTGGAATATATAATACCGACCTCTTTGAATTATATAACCTGCTCTATTATATTTATCATAAACAGTATCCTTATAATTATTAAAATCATTTTCTGTTTTAGGCATCATATCTTCTAATGCTTTATCAAGAAAATAATTATCAAATAATTCCTCTTGACGTTTCTTAAATGAACTTTTAATAATTTGTTCTAATTCTTTGTAGAGATATACGTGTTTATATCTATATAAATCTTTTAATTTTTGTTTAACATTATCTATTTCTGATTTAGCTAATGTATCATTAAATGTATCCTGGTCTACATCTTTTATATCAACTTCTTTATAAGTACCTTTCTTACTATCATAATACTTTTCATTTAATTTCTTATCATGACATTTAAAGTCGCATTCCATAAAATCACATAATGCAGGGCATATTTTACGACCCTTTTTAACATTTTCTAAAGTTGGTGGATAGCATCCTTGATATTTTTCTATTTCTTCAGGGAATTTATTACCATGAATTAATAGAGGACAATCAATCGCAACTTCTTTTAATATTCTTTCAACTCTTTTAACTAATATAAATTTTAACTCTGCTTTTTGATATAATGTTTCATCAGTAGATAATCCATCTTTTAATGCAACTACATATCTATAGACACCTACATGGGGAAATTTATTTTTTTCATTAATAACATTAATATGTTTGCACATACGAATAGCACGACCTATTACTTGATCTACTTTACCTAAATTATAATGGACATCTAATATATGAACGCTACGTGTATTTTCTAAAGTTATACCTTCGTTCATTACTTTACTACCCAATACCAACTTAATTAATTTACCATTAACATTCTCTATATTATTAAAAACATTTCTAATAATTTTTTGTTTTACTTCGGGAATATCTTCACCAGTATCATCTGTTCCACCAGTAATTATAATAAATGTAGCTGGATGAAAATTAGATAAATTTAGTTTTTTCTTCTTATATTCTTCTAAAGTTAAACCAGATACTGCATCTCTTGTAGTATCTGTAATATTATAACTATTATCTTCTAAATATTCAAGATAACCATTCATCTTTAATGCTTCGGCGAATAATTCCATACCACCTGCTTTAACTAAATTACTATAAACAAAAGCTGTTCCAGCACCTTTATCACCTTCAACCATACGATTTAATTTTTTGATACATTTATAAAATTTTGATGAAAAATATTTTAAATAATCCAATTTTAATATATTTCCTGTAATATTTTTATTTTCTGTTTCATTTATAAAATTTCCTAAATCTTCTTTTTTAATTGTCCCTCCAAATAATTTTTTATTAATTGCTTTTATTAAATCATCCTTGTTTTTTAACTGAGCAAGAACTCTATTTAAACCTTCATTACTATGAACACCTCTAAGATTACCATCACTATCCATACTTGGATATACAAAGTTAGCAGCAGCTGATGAAGCTCTATCTAACTTATCATCAAAATTCTTTGTTGCATCTAAATAACATTTCATTTGAAAGTCTTCCATCATACATTTAATAACTGGTGTAAATAATAAACCTTCTGGAATTTCACCTTTATCAATTCTATCTGCAAATGTGTATGGAATATTACCTCTGAAAAATGATATATAACCTGTTGCCATTTTTCTTAAATATTCCTCACCACCTTCCTTGAATGACATTAAATAGTTCTTTTCGCCAGTAAAAACGTTTTCTCTCTTAATTTGGTCATTAAGTGGTCTTAAGAAATTTAACATATCAATAATATCATCAGCTAAATTTTTCATAGGTGTTGCAGATAATAAAACAACTCTTAAATTTTTTGAATTTTTAATAATCTTTTTAAGAGCTTCACCATACTCATTTCCTGTGACGTTATGCGCTTCGTCAACTATAATTATACTATTATCCATGTTGGTAATTTTATCAACAACTACATCTCTTTCATATTCACCCTCTTCAGTTTTCTTATATGTAGTTTTAATACGAGGTGTTTTAGACGTATCTTCTTCATCAGCATCTTGTCCTACTATTTTCTTCTCAGCTATTTTTTCACCTAAAACTCTTTTATAGAATGTTTTATAAGATAATATTTTATAATATTGAAGAGCATTATAGATTGCTATTTTATTTTCTCTATCTTTATCAACTTCATTCATTTGTTCTAAAATTTGTTTATTTTTAAGATATGTTTCACCAGTGCAAAATAATAATTGACTTTTAAAATTTTCTCTAATATTTGGGCCTGATGTTAAAACAAATATTTTGGTATTATATTTAACAACTTGTTCCTTAAATTGTTCTGCTATAGATATAGCAGTGCATGTTTTACCTGTACCTGTTCCATGCATAATTAGTAAACCTTTATATGGGGTGTCAGGTGATAAAAAATTAGTAGGAATAATTTGTTGCTCTCTTAATGCAAAATCACCCTTACATACATCAGTTCTATATTTATCAATTTCATCATAACTTTTCATTTTATCTCTTTGAGGAATTGTGTGATAATAGAATTCTCTTTTTTTAAATATTTTCATTTGAAAATCCTCATCATTGGGGTCTGGATAATAACTCATATTATAATGCTATATATATAATTCGTATATTAATATATTAATTATATTATAAATATATTAACTTTATGGATAGAGATAGAATTATTAAAATTAAAGATATGATATCAAAAATTAAAGATAAACAAATATTTAAAGAAATTTTTTATATTGCTCAAAATGAATTACAATCATCAATAGATGGTGAATGTAAATATTCTCACAATGACAATGGTATATTTTTTGATTTAAAAATATTATCAGATGAAACTTTATTAAAAATAGAAGATGTATTAAAAAATAATATTTCATCAAATAATACTGAAAGTGAAACAATTAGTTTTAATATTTATTATAATGATGATAATAAATGAATTTAAATTAATTTATTATATCATAACCATTCCATTTTATATTATTAATATTTTTTTTTGATATATTTATTAATAAATCATGTTCATTTAATATTTGTAATAATGTAATTAAACCATAAGATATTTTAATATTATTATTTTCTAATAGTAAATTATTATTAATCAAATTACTGGAAGATTCAATTACATTTATTTTTTTTATTCTATTACTATCCGATGTTGCATAAAAATACGCATTATTATCACCATGAATTGCAATAAATGTATCAATTGGAACATAGATTTTATGTAATGTACAATAAATTTTATCACAAATTATTTTATAATTATTTATTTTAGTAATTGTTTCTAAATCTTCATTTAATGAATATAATTTTGTATTGTCTCTTTTTTCCATTGCTCTTAATATATAATTTATAGGAACACAATATATATCATTATTAAAAACTCTCGAAACAATACCAACTAATCTATTTTTATCATTATATATAGGAACTCCAACCTCAATATCTTCAATACCTCTCAAACAGTTATACATAATTATTGGATTACTTGGAATAAATCCAATATTTGTAAAAATATTATTTATATATTTTAATTTACATGTTTTTACGAAATATTTATCTTCAGGCTCCATTTGTTTTTTAACGAATTGTTTAAAAACAAATATATCGTTTACTATATTATAAGGGATAATAATCAAATCACACCATGCACAAATAGTAAAATTAGTAAAAGTCATATCATTAATAATTATCTTTTTAATTGGATAACCATTATGAATAGAAATAATATATATATTGTTATTATATGATATTAATGTTCCACTAACACCAACTTCTATATCACCTTCAATATTATCTAAATTCTGTAATACATAAATTAGGTTTATAATACCATTGTTTATTGATTCCATTAATAATAATTTATTTAATTATTATTAATTAATTTCAATTTTTCCCATTAAGATATTATTATTCAGTCATGTTTTCATTTCTTGGTTTATGTTTAATTTGTTTTGAAAAATCTTGTATTATTTTAAAATTTGGATTATTTAATGGAAATCTATCATATGATAAATTAGAAAATGTATTACTAACAATCATTATTAATCTATTCCATTCATTACTTGAAAATTGGTTTATTGTTATCCTGCTTTTATATTTTGTTATATAAACATTTAAAATGTTTTTAGGATTATAGTAATAAGGATTATAATTAGTTATTTTATTAATATCAATATTATATATAATACTCATCTGATTATTTTTAATATTATAATAACCAATATAGCTTCCAATATTATTACATAATGTATTTAAATTACCTTTTATAAATTTTTTAATACTACAATCATTTCCTGACATCGATTTATAACCATTTTCAAATATTGTTGAAAAAAATAAAGGTTGACTTATAAAAAATGCATAATTTAATTGTTCTTCTATATTCGTATTTATTGTTTTTATTAAATATGAATTTATTTTTTTTGCTTCAATAAATGGATTAACTTTTTTATATTCTTTATCATATTCAATATCAGCACTAAGAATACTAATTATTAAATAAACTAAATTTTCATAATATTCAATTATCTTATTATAATTTAAATAATAATCATTGCATATATTATAAATTTGTTGTGATTTTTTATTAATATCATTTAATAAATAGTTTTTAAATGTTCCAGAAGATTTAATCCAATGTAAAAAACCTTTATCTGAATCTAAGAAACCATTATAAAATAACCAATTCATTAAATCAATTGAATCCTTTATTGCAGAATAATTTTTTCTTCTATATTCCTTTAAAATATCATTATAATATGTTCTAAATTGTTCTAATACATTCAAATTACTAAAAACTCTATAAACTAATAAATCAGATAGTTTACTTTGTAATAAAGAAGTTATTTTATATAATGATGTAATATCTGAATTAGAACCAAATATATTTTTAATTTCGTCATAATAATAACTATTATTTTCTATATTGAGTTTAATTATACCACTAATATCTCCAATAGTTCTTAACATTGATATAACTTGGCAACCTTCTAATAATATATTAAATCCGGCACATATATATAAAATAATAGATTCTTTCTCTTCCATTTTGATAATAGCCATTACTTCATTTATTCTATCATAATATTCAGTTCTTTTAAAATATGTTTTTTGTGTTTTGTTTATATCAATAATATCAATTGGCAGATATAATAATTTATGTTTAATATTTGTTATCATATCATTAAATATATTATTATTGAATCTATTTGTTATTTCATTATTTACAACTATAATTTGACCCATAATATTTCTTTGAACCATATTTTCATATGGATGTATTATATAAAATAATCCAAGAAAATCAGTTAATATTTCAGATTGATAACCGTCTTCTATTCTATTAAAGTAATATGGTAATTCTGTATTATCTAATTCATTAAAATTATAAAAATAATAAGGTTCAACTGGATTAAATAGTAATAAATATTGTTCCAATAATATTTGATAAATATTACCAATAAATATATGTAAATTATGTTCTTTTTCGTTTTCTTCAGAAAAAATTAAACTTTTAATATTTTTATGGAATTCTTTATATAAATATGGACTGTATCTTGAATTCCAATATAATCCTTTTGATAAATCTTGATTTTGACTTGCCATTTTTATAAAACTATTATGAAAATCACCTAATGTTATACCATATTTTGGTGAAACAAGTAATCTCTTATTTTTACCATACATATAATAAACAGTTCCCTCACTTACTCTACCTACACGACCTTTTCTTTGAATTCTACTTGATTCTGATATAGGTTCAACATTGATATTTGAAGAGTCATTAAATACATCAAATCTATTTACTTTACTATAACCTGTATCAACTACATATTTAAGAGTTTCAATCGTAATGGATGCTTCAGCTACGTTTGTTGCTATAATTACAACTCTTTTATAAGTTCCTTCTGGAACATCTTTTATATCTAAAAAATCTTCTGCCCATTCTTCTGCAATATTATCTCTTTTATTTCTAATTGTCATAATTTTATTATTAATATCAGATATGATATCTCTATATTTACTATTCATCTCACTATAAAAAGGTAATGCAATTACATTTGATGGAATTATTCTATTTAATTCTCTTACTGCACTTTTAATTTCCTCTTTACCTGTTGAAAATAATAATATATCACCCGATATTGATGTTTCACATATTTGTTTAATTATATCATAACTTTTATTTTGAGCTAATCTAGCATTTTCTGACATATTAACTGTCATCTGCTTTTCTATTTCTTCATCATAATATTCAGTTATTTTATAAGAATAAGATTGTTTAGGAATACTAATATGTATTCTTCTATCTAAATAATAACTATCAATAAAATAACTATTAGAATTCATATCCGTAGAATTTAATATTGGATGCATATAAAGTGGTTGTTTAATTGGGTGAACTATATTATCATTAACTAATTTATAATAACTTCTATAAATAGGTTCATCATCATCCATAGTTGCAGAAACAATAATTAATCTTAATGAATTATTATATATACAAGCTTGTCTCATTAATGTTAATATTAAATCCATATTTGTATTATGTTCATGGGCTTCATCAACCATAACAACATCGTATAAATTATCAATGTCTAGTATAATCTTCTGTTCATTAGTTTTTTCATCAAATTCAGATTTTGATAATTTCTTTAACATTGGATTTTTTAATAATTCTTCTAATAAAGTACCATCAGTAACCATTTTTAATGTTAAATGACTAGCATATTTCTTTGTATGATTATCTTTCATGTGTTTATATTGAATATAATAATAGTCTGTCTTGTGTTCCTTTTTGTCCTGAAATCTATTAACATCTACTATATCTACTCCCATTTCTTTTGAAATTCTCTTAGCATTGTCCTGAGTTGGAGGGATACGTGGTTGAGTGCAGATGACTTTTCCATCATTCTTATAATCATACATTTTTAATGCATACATGACCAATTTAGGAACTTGTGTAGATTTACCAGTTCCTGTGCTACCAGTTACATACATAATAGAATGATTTATGTAGTGATTAAAAAAATTTAATTGAGATATCCAATCATTCGCATAAAATGTATAATTTATTAATGATTCCGTTAAAACATTCATATAAGATTTATTATTGAATTCCTTCAATTTATTATATGGCTCATTTGTTAAAAAATAATTACAATCAAATAAATATTTGTTATTATTAAAAAATGTTTTTAAACCACTCTGTATTTTTTTATTTTTAATATTTACATCAGATATTTGTATTAAATTATTATCAGTTATATCTAAATTAATATTAAATGTAGATAACAATCCATTATCATATAAATAATCCCAAATAAGGTTTATCTTAACTTCATTCCATGCTTCTTGAATATTTTTCATTACATCATCATAATCATAATTGTCAACTTCTTGTAATCTTATATTTCTTGATATGTTAATATGCGTTAACATATCTTTTTTGAAAAAAAATAATAAAAATCTAAAAACATAATGATCATTGAGACATTTGAAATTATTACCTAACATAATATATGTATTATCAATTGTCTCATGTGTTAATATTTTAGATATATTATATATATTTTTCAAATTAATTTTACCTTCTTTAGTATTTAAATTAAAGAATTCCATATTAATTTCTTTTTCATTTAATGAATTTTTTTTAATTAAATACTTTGCATAAGGTGTTATTTGTAATATATTGATTGATTCTTTTAAATAATCCCAAAATGTTTCAATAGGTATTTTATCCAAACAATTAATAACTTGTTGTCTATTAATTTTATTAATTTGAAGATAAACTGGGTCTATATCTTGATCACTTAATATTACTTCAATATCATTAAATATATTAATAAATGATTTATCTAATAAATTTGCTTTTGAATAATTAAAATACATAAATGATAATAAATTTTTTACTATATCAAATTCAAATTTTAAATCAATAAAAGATGTTATGTTATTTTTTAAATTATTATAAAATTTATTAAAATCATTTTCGAATTTTATTTTATCAATATCTGATAAACTATTATAATCTGAATATTTAAAAAATGAATTTAAATTTATTAATTTATTCAAATATTGAATCATATAAAAATATTCATTATTTGGTAATTTTTTACAAAAAATAAACCATTTTATTTTTTTGATTGAATAAAAATAAGAATTTGCAACAACATTATAATAATCACCTATCCATAAACCTCTATTAATTTTTAAAATTTTAAATATTTCATTATAATTATCATCATTTGGTGCTATTGGTATATCTAATATTTTTCCTATTTTCTCAATTTCACTTATACTTGTTTTATAAAAAGGAGTTGATTTATAATTATGTGTTGGAATAACATTTATCCAATTTACAAATAATTTACCATTTGTTATTTTAATTGTTTCTAACATTGAAATAAAATTATTTTCAATACAATGATAAATTGTATGTTGATTTTTTTCATATAAATCAAAAACAATGTTATCTTTTTTATTTAATAATCCTAAAGTAAAATTACTATATGGAAAATACTTACTTAATGCATCCTTTCTTTCTAATAATAAAATATCATTTTTAATTGTTTTATCATTTGATTTATATATGATATCTTTTAAATTTTGAATTATATCATAATTATTATCATTGGAACCGCCTATATAAGGTATTAAAGTTAATGATAATGATACTATATCTCTACCATTATTTTTTGTCCATTGATTATAACCCTTATCTTTGCTAAAATTATATCTAATACTAATTTCTTCAATTAAAACCAATGTAAGAATAAATAAAATATTCATATCATATGAATTTAATGAAGGCATCAATAATTTTAAATATTTTAGAACATCCATTTTAAATGTCTCATTTATGAATTCGAAATTATAATTTCCTATGGCTTTTATTAATTCATCAATCATTATATTATATTTTATATAATAAATTTCCAATTAATTGGTTCAAATCCCCATTCATCTGTATCAAAAATTTTTGTTATTCCACCTTTTGGGTAGTTATAAGTTGATTCTATATTTATTCCTTTTATTTTTTTTGTTGCTATTTTTAATAAACAATTACATACAATTTGATGAGATACTATTAATATATTATTTTTTGAATTTATATTCTCATTAATTAATTTAGTAACAAATTTTTTTACTCTATTAGAAACATTTTTTTCATCTTCAGGATATTTATGATAAGTAGGATCTAAATAACTTGTATACATTGGATTATAATTAAATTGTTCTGCAATATATTGAGGTAAATTAATTTGATATGATTTTACTGGTATTAAATGAGGATGCTGAATTTCTGATAAACTATGTTCTAAATTTATCTTTATTCCTTTTGATTTAGAATAAGGTAAAACCGTCTGTAATGTTCTTATAAATGGAGATGAATAAATTACATCTATATTACATTTATTAAGTATTTCTATTAATTTTATTGAATTATCTAGACCTTCTTGTGTTAATGGTGAAAAAAATGTTCCATCCATAGTCCTGTCTTCGTGTCTTAATATAAAAATTTTCATATTATATTAATATTATATTATAATTTATTGCTGAACACATTGAACACCTTGAGGGCCATGATTTGAACCTTGATCTTCGTTATCATCGTGTTCTTCATCTGTATCATCAATTTCTTCTAATACTGTTTTATCTAATTTATCAATATTTTTGAGAATATTTTGTTCTTTTTGATATTCTGCCAGATGGGCTTTAACTAATAATTTCTTTAAAATAGTATTTTCTTGTTCATCTAGTTTATCTATCTTTGGCATACAAGTACTAATATGAATATAGAGATGACCACCATTACCCATACCCTCATTCTTAACTTTAATTAATGTTTTCATATTTTTAATCATCTTATCATATTTAACTAAAATATTTCTACCATCTAAATGAGTAATCATTTTGGTAAATCCATAAATAGCTTGAAATAATCTTAGTTTAATCTCCATATGAAGGTCATTTCCTTGTCTCTTAAAAATAGGATGAGGTTGTTCTTTAATAATAACAATTAGGTTTGTCTTTGAATTCTTAAATATATGTCCCTTGTCATTAACTAATATCTTTTGATTATTAGTCATATTCTTATTTAGAGTAAATTCAAACATGGTTTCTGTTAATAAAAATTTATTACCCATACAATCAGTGCATTTATTATCTTTATTTATCTTCTCCCCACTTCCTCCACACTCATCACATGCACCAACCATTTGTTGTATCATTGGACCCTGACGAATAATTCTTACTTTCTGACCCTTTCCTCCACAACCAGAACAATCTTGTGATTTACCATCTTTTGAACCTGTTGCATTGCATTTAGAGCAATAAACTTTATGTTTATATCTAATATTAACTGTTCTATTTTTATATAAATCATCTAAACCAACTACATGTTCTACAACACAATCTTCCTGATTTCTTCTTTGTTGTTGATTAAAGAAACCAGGCATGCCAGGCATGCCAGGCATACCCCCCATACCCCCCATTCCACTAAACATTTGTCCAAATATATCAGCTGGATTAAATCCTGGACCCTGATTTTCATCTGTTGTACCGAAATTATCATACATTTCACGTTTTTGTGGGTCAGATAAAATATTTTTTGCTTCTGATATTTCTTGAAACTTTTTAGTAGCTTCTTCTAATCTATGAGCATTCTTATCAGGATGCCAAATTTTAGATAACTTATGATAAGCTTTATTAATTTCTTGTTCTGTTGCGTTTGGTGATATCTCAAGAACATCGTATAGCTTTGTATCTTTAACCATATAATATAATTAATAAATATATGTTTTTAACACATAATTAATTATAATGTTATAAAAACATAATAATTTTATTAATTATATATATAATGAATGTCTTTATTGAGGGCGATCGCAGTCAGTTTATATCGAAAACTGCAGTTGATAGATTTAAAAGTGACGTTAGAGGAGTATCAGACAAATCAAATTTTGATAGTATTGATAGTTCCAGATACTTGAAGGAAGGTTATGTTTTTAATATAACTAAGAATGAAAATAATATTACTGCAAAGATTTGCAATGTTAGTGAGCTTCAAAATGAAAACAGACGTAAAGAACTTAAAATGAGATTAAAGAATGCTCAACGTTGTCGTGGTGGAGAACAATATAAGCAACTTGAATCTCTCAAAAGAACAATTCCTGATAAGATTTTTAAGAGCTATGTAAATTTAATTAAGAATTTTGGTGTTAATAATATTCCATCCCCATTAGAAGTAATTGAAAACCCTGATAAATTTAGAACTCAAATTAGCACAGTTATGGGTTCAACTAAACCTGTAAGTAATGATATGAGATTAAGCAATGCAATTAAACAATATTTTACATCATTAGGCAAGTTTTTTTGTATTGAACCAGCTAATATTAATTTAAATAACGAACCTGATATTGTATTTGATTCAACACCTCCACAAAAACAACTTGTTGAAAAGATTAAAATAAATGAAGATGATACAGATGATGAAGATGATGAAGTTCCAGAACTTGTTAAAAATTAAATTATTATCTGCTTATAAATTCCAACCATATTAAATAACCATAAGTAATAAATCTATGGTTATTTAATGAAGATATTTCAGGTTTCTGAATATATTTCTTCTGCTTTTGATATTATATTAAATAAAAAACAAAAAGAAAACCTTTATAATTATTTAGAAATATTATATATAAAAAAACTTATTAATGAAGAAATATTATTAAATTTAATTAAAGCTTTTGTGTTAATTTTTTATAATAATCCTGAACATTGTAATATTTATTTAAAAATATTTAATTCCTTATCAGAAGAAGAGACAAGTAATTTATTTAAATTATTAAAAAAAGTTAATTTATCATATCAAATGAAAATGAGTGAGTCAATTATAAATAAAATTATATTAACAATAAATAGTTATATTATAAATAATTATAATAATAATAATATTAATTATTATAATATTTTAATGAATGTATATAATATTTATGATACAATAAAATTAAATAAAAAAATCACTTTAAATAATAAAATTCAATTATATATTGTATTATTAAAAAATAATTCAAATATAAGTGATGTTAGGCAAATTTTAGGAATTGTTAATAAATTTTTATAAGTTTATACTGTTAAACCTAATTTCATTCTACATTGTTTATCGCAATATAATTGATCTAAATTTGTTATTTGAACAATTATATGAATTATTATACCGATTAAAAAGAACATTAAATAATTTCTTATAGTATTATATTTATCTTTTTGTTCTTTATCTAAAACAATATTTATACATATTATACCAATTACCATTGAAATAAATCCAATGATAACATATGAAAATATATCATTTAAATTCATATTATATTAATTTATATTTTATTAAATTAATATTATATTATTAATCATCTGTTTCTTCCATTTGCTCCTCATTTGATGATGATGCTGTTTCATCTACTTTTAATTTAACTCCAACAAAACCAATGGTTGCAGAATATTTCAATTTAAGAATCTTTTCAAAATATTCATTAATTGTTTTAGTCTTGGGATATGTTTCTCCTTCATGTGCATCCTTAAACCATTCCTTAAATTTATGTGCAATTTCCTTCTTCTTAACACCATCCTTCTTATCATGAGAAAGTTCAAAGGATGCATCGAAAAATTCACGCAATATATCTTGTTCCTTACGGTATTGTTCTGTGCTGGCCTTAACTTCATGAGGTTCAGGATCTCTATTGGGAATGTCATACATTGTTGTGTAAATATGAATTAAGTAGCTGATAAATGCTGGAGCCCATTGGCTGATTTTATCTTTCAATGTTCCATCTAATTTGAATTCATATGGATTGTTAGGATCAGGATTTTCAACAAACTTTGACATAAAGTCAATTACACGAATACGACGCCATGTACCACCATCAATAGATTTAATTTCAGGTAATTCATTTGTTGTCATAAATTGTTTAAGTTGAGGACGGATTTCAATTGGTTCAGAGTAAAGACCACGAACCATAAATCTATCATTACCTGATAATTCTTTGAAAATACCAACATTAATTTCTTCATCTGTCCCTGGTTCTTGGTAAACACCGCATCTTACACCTTTCATGCGGGCTAATTCAGGAGATGCAGCATTCGAGCTATTGCGCTTACGAGTAATAATAGTAATAGGGCATGAAATATAGTAGTCTCCGAGAGCTTCAGATACTAATTGAAATGTAAGAGATTTGCCGTTGCTACCACTACCAATACAGAAGATAAAGATTTCATCACGGTTTTCACCTGATAAACAAGTTGAAAGTCTGGTAAGGAGATATTTGCGAACAGCTTCAATTGG
>JACCDO012074193.1_pt1 | contig 21303 bp, 20 predicted proteins | sample 7446101 | NCBI WGS metagenome assembly JACCDO01 (sample SAMN15323440, study PRJNA562643) | freshwater metagenome | isolation source: river surface water | place: USA:Blue River Watershed | collected 2017-08-16
ACAACTTCATGGTAATCAAGCAGCAGTAGCACAACTTCATGGTAATCAAGCAGCAGTAGCACAACTTCATGGTAATCAAGCAGCAGTAGCACAACTTCATGGTAATCAAGCAGCAGTAGCACAAGGAAATGCTAGTTCAGTAGTAGCAGCAAATGGAAATGCTAGTCCGTCAGTAGCACCAACATCAGTTAATAATTTTCCAGTAGCAGCACCAGTTAATGCTAGTCCAGCAGTAGCACCACTTAATGTTAGTCCACCCACACATCTAACTTTAAATAAAAATCCTGGACCACGTCACGGCTCTAACGGAACCATGGCAGGTGGTAAAAGAAATAAAATAAAACGTTCTCGTCATAAAAATAAAAATCAGATGAAACATAGAAGCATTTCAATTAATCCCGCAATTACAAACCCAGCTGCTTTCAATGTGAAGAAACAAACTAAAAGTAAAGTTAAAAAAAATAAATTCAATCCTGCTGTATCTAATCCAGCATCAATAAAACATACATCATAAAATTGAAAAACATTATTAACATTATTAACATTATTAAATTTATCAAAATTTTATCATAATTTTAATTCCTGAAATTTGGAAATGAACCAAATTGATAATTTCAAATATACAGTTAATATAACTAAATCCCAAAGTAATTGTGAATTTCGTTTTCTAAAAAATAATGAAAAAATTGGTGTTATTCATTTTCATATCAATTATAATGAAATAACAATTGGTTGGGTATGTATAACACCTCCTAAGAGTGTTATTGATCACATTGTTAAGACTAATAGTTTGTTTGGGGTGGAATCATATCATCGTAAAGGATATGGAACAATGATGCTAAAAATATTTGAGGAATATATCAAAAATAATCATCGGTATGTAAGAAAAATGTTACTGATTCCGGAATACTTTGATGGGAAAAATAAGAATGGATTGTGTAACTTTTATGAAAAATCAGGCTTTCAACAAGAAACATATGGTTTACCATGTTATTACAAAAACTTACTATAAAAAAATACTATGAAACCTTATTATTATAAAATTAAATAATAAAATTGATTTTTATTTTACTTTTTTACTTTTAATATTCAATTGAATTGAACAATAATTGAACAATAATATAATAACAAATAAGATGTATCCATTCTATATTCCAAGTATTTATCGCCATGATTCTGAATTTCTAATTAAGATTCGGGATGCTTCCACCACTACTCCTATCAAATACTATATCATAATCGCAAGACATCAGTATGAGAATTATGCCAAAAACTTTCCAGCTGATAAACTGGTTATACTTCCCGATTATATAATTACAATTTCAGAGATTCGGCAATATATCCTCACTCTTGCTCGCCAAAATAAAGAAACCAAAATCTGGATGTCCGATGATGACTTATCTAAATTCTTTATTAAAAAACCAATTAAATCTAGCTCTATCACAAACTCCATCTCCCCTACATCTGATTATGAATTAAAAAATATTGAAAAATCAAATGAGGTATCAGAAGGTGATGAAAATAATTCTAGTAATGGTAATGGTAATTGTAATTATAAATTATTTGAAGTACCTTTTATAGATTATATTACGAGTGCTGAGAAAATATTTGATAAAATATCCTTTCTAGATACAAAAATTGTTCAGTTTGGATTTAAATATTCTACTTTTGCGATTCCCTCTAAACCAATTACATTAAATACTAACATTGGTATGATTCAGCTTCTAGATATTGAAAAATTAGATGTTAATATTAATTATGATACATCATTTACTACATTGGAAGATACCGATTTTACAGTCCAACTTCTAAAAAATAAACTAAAAAGTTGCCAGTTAAATCATTATATTTTTACAGCTCCCAAATCGGGGAGTGGTAAGGGGGGACTAGAGAATGAATATTTAAGCGGCGGAAAACAGAAAGGAATGTACCAATTTTTAAATAAATATCCTAATTTAATGGAAATTAATGATATTACTAATGGAAAATATAAAATTAAATGGAATGTCTTCAAAGATATTGAAAATGAAAAACAACTATTACTTGATATTGCCATTAACTAGATACTTGATTATTGATTATTGATTCTAGATATGTTATATAGTACAATAATAATTTAAGCATAATTTTTGAATACTATTTTTGTTTTATTCTTGGTCCAATCAATTAAAGAACTATCAATTTGAAATCGGTAAGAATCATCAACTTTAGGTGCTCCAATTTTAATACGTTCTTGACTATCATCAACAACCCAATTTTCATTTTGTGGACCCGATGGTTTATCAGAAGTATAAAACTGAACTTTAATATTTTTTTCATTAACATAATCTTCATTTTGATTATTAATTGTATTATAGGGTAATGAAAACATAGAATACATTTGTTTGTATCTGGTTTCAGCTCTATTTTCAAAACGACGTTCAGGTATTTGGGATTGTAAAAAATATTCTTGGTCAAGCTGGTTAAATGACTTAACTTGACGATTCGGAAAAATTACATGATTTTTATTTTTTTTTAATTCAGAAAACTTGTTTAATTCTTGTTTTGGGAAAGTATGTATCTGACTTGAGAAATTGTGTTGATGATGTTTACGATATGAATTTATACTATCAAAATATTTATTTTCATCTAATCTTTCATCAAATGTTGAAGCAAACTCATTGTGGGAAAATAAATCACGTTCCATTCTTTTTAACATCAGCAAAGAAAAAATTTATGATTACTTTGCTTATTCTTTTTTTGATTTTTTGATTTTTTAGGATTTTTTAGGATTTTAGGATTTTTTAGGACATTTCAATAAATCTTAAAATTGATTTTTCAATCATATAAATAAAATTATTAGGTTCCTTTTCATAAAAAGTAACTTATTCATTTTGATTCAGTATCAAAATCAAACTCAAACACAAACTCAAAAATGTCGTATCATCTGGTTAAAGACAATCAGGTCTTGATCTATGAAGCCCAGAGCAATGCCAACCACGCCAAGAAGATTTGTGAACGTTTCGATGCTCGTGTCTCTTATATTGAGAAGATTTTCGAACCTTATATGACACAGATTAAAGCCAATCCTACTCACAAACATCTCTTTGATTATATCCATTACATATTACAAAATATGTCTGAGTTTAAGGATGAATGTAATGGACACTTATTGAATGTTAAACGTCTTGTTTCTGAAGGTGCTGACTATGAAACAATCCAAAAAGCAAAATGGTTTTCGCTCTATTCTTCCACATCAGTTGACAATTCTGCGGATTGCTTACGTCTTCCATTCTATACATGTTGGACGATTGCCAAAGAGCTTGGTATATATGAACTCGATAATCATATATTCAATATCAATAGTGTACCATCTATGTGGAAGAACCATTAATCATACTGATTCATATAAAAATATAAATACTACTATTTGTAAATATTTTAATGATTGGGTTTATTATTTAATTTTTTTTTAATTTTATAATATAATATTATCATAATAGCTATGGGAAATCAAAATTCACAACCATCTAATGATTTTCAGAAGCAATTTCAACACATGCAGGAACAACTTAAGAATCAATATAGAAAACAAACTGTTGATTTACATAAGCTTCAACAACAAATATATTATACACAAATGAAAATGAATGAAATGAAAAATTCACAACAACAACAACCACAACAACAATCACATATGTATCAGTATCAAAATCAGTATCAGTCTCAAAATCCGCATCAAAATACTCATCAATATCAGCCACAACAACCATCAAATAGTTTAAATAATTTATTATCAAATCCTGAATTGAAAAGGGAAATGGCAAATAATCCAGCATTTGGTGTTCAAATTATAGAATTAATTTTGAAAGAATTTGGTACACAATTATCTGAACAACAATATGAAAAAATAAATAATTACTTGGAAAGAGCTAATCAACAGACATCGCAACAACAGCAACAACAACAATATCAACCAAAACTACAGATACAACAACCTCAATATCAGCAAAAACAACATCCGCATCAACAACCTCAACACCAGCAACAAATGATATATCATCCTACTCAAAATATGAATATGAAAGATAGATATGAAACGGAGGAAGAAGAAGCTACCAGAAAATTCGAAGAGGAACAAAGAAGACAAAGAAGAGAATTCGAAGAACAACAAAAAAAAAGAAAAGCTGAATATCAAAAACAAATGAAAGCTTTTGAAGAAAGTCAAATTAATCCTTATAAGTTACTTGAATTGCCTCAGAATTATACAATGGAACAATTAAAAATTGCTTATCGGAAGAAAGCTCTTGTATCTCATCCGGACAAAGGAGGTAATGCCAAATTATTTGATGATGTAACCAAAGCTTATTTTTCTTTATTAGAAAAACTTAAAAAGAAAGAAGATGATAAACAGTATACTGATTTAAAGAATGGTTCACGTGACTATCTTGAAAAACAAAAACAGGAAAATAAGCAAAATGTCAGCTTGAAAAAGGATTCATTCAATTTAAATATGTTTAATAAAATATTTGAAGAAAACAAAATTAGCGACCCTACTGACAATGGTTATGAAGAATGGCTTAAAAGTGATTCAGATGTTAAAGAACCACCTAAAGTTTTTTCTACAAAATTTAATATTGATACCTTTAATTCGACATTTGAAGATTGGAAGGAACAAGATGAAAATCTAGGTAGAGAAATTGTTTTAAGTGATGGACCTCAAGCTTTAGCCGCATATCACGGTAAAACAGGTTATACTGAATTAGGTTTAGATTCGGTTAGTGATTATACAAATGCGGACCCTAGTTCGAGGGGGATAGGTTATACTGATTTAAAACAAGCTTATTCAAGAAATGGTATTATCAATACTAGAGCTGTTAATGTAAGGGAATCATATCGAAATATTGAGGAATATGAAAGGGCTAGAGCTTCTAAAATAAGTTATACAATGACTCCAGAAGAAATTAGAAGAGAAGAAATGAAAAAACAACAAGCCGAAGCTGAAGAACAAAAAAGAGTTCAACGGGTTCAAGCGAGAGATAATCAGGCTTTTAATAGTTATAATAGAGTACACCAAATGATGATTGATAAACTCAAATAAACTTTTTTAGAAAAAAAGTTTTATCAAAAAACACTTTTTAGAAAAAAATGTGGTCAAAAAACACTTTTTAGGAAAAAGTGTGGTCAAAAAACAAAAAAGAAATAAAAAAAATTATGTACAAATCCTAAAAGTTACTAGAAAACTGCGCGACGAAGATGTCTTAATTCGAATGACCCCACGGCAAAGCCGAAACGTACATGAAAATTTCGTTGTCATTTTCGTTGTTACGATTAATGATAAGTTTAAAAGGCTTATCAAACATTGTAACCGAAGTCGCGTAGTACTCTCCAGTATCTTTTTTCATCTGGAAATGTTGGTTGTTGGCGTCTACAAAACAAGGCCGAGTGATACAAGTTTTACATTCGTGACAATACCAATAGGGTTGGCTTTCACGATTTTCGAAATAAAAGGAGTGGTCCTCCTCTTCTTCCGAACTGTCAAACTCTTCTTCTGGGGTCATAACCTTCTTCGCCGGAGGATGTTCAACATCAGATTCGTTAACCCGACACGCCATTTTGAATGCCGTAAAAATTTCTTGTCAATATCAATTGTCAAGAAGAGATGGTTAAACTTGTCAGTAAAACCAATATTTTATTATGTTTTATTTAAAAAAATCAATTTTTATAATACCAATATATCTAAAATAAACAAACTTAAAAAAATATAAAATCATACATCATACATCATACGTCATCACTATACATAGCTTATATTTTCTATATTTTGAAATAATTGTGGAGGTGCTGATATACCTCTAGCTCTTATTTTTATTATTTTAATGTCTTCATCTAATCCGGAGCTGTATATTTTTACTGGTGTATATTTTCTAACAGCATCTAATTCAAAGACTTCTTTATTTTCCTTTGATAATTTGATTTTATTTATTTCATTTGTAATTATATTGAATTCAATATTATATTTTATATTCAAGTCAATCAATTTATTCAAATTTTCATATAATATTTTATCATTACAATCAGAAAAAGAATGATTTATATTATTGTGTTTAGAATTAGAATCAGTTTGTGTAGATGCTGATGATGATTGTGATGATTGTGATGATTGTGATGGTGCTGGAGATGGAGGTGGTGCTGGAGATGTAGAAGTAGAAGTCTTTTTAGGTTTATCTTTTTTAGATAAATTATTATTTTGGCGACAACAACAAAACATCAAACATATTAAGATTTATATAATATAATATACAATAATAAAATACAATAATAAAATAGTAAAAATAAATAGTCACATTTAAGTAAAATTGATTTTTTTTTATTTTTAATATAATATTGGTTTTTCACATTTTAAGATTAACCAACTCTATTCAGATCATCAAATGTCTGAGTATTCATTATCCATTGAGCCTAACCAGGCCAACTACATGTATTCATCTGAGTTTGCGAAACAGTTTGTCAAGAATGAACTACTAGATTCTCTTCATCTAAGTGATTCGGAAACGATAGCTTGGGTTTACGAAGAGATTATTCATGACGATGAACCTGATGACACCCCCTCTAATATCTACCATTTGTTTGTCATTTCTTTTGATTTTACATCTAAGCAGTACACATACCGCTTGTTCTTCGCTGAAGAATGGTTTTCCCCTTTTGAAATTGTTGAATTTTTTGAGGCTCACTCAGAGAAATCAGACCAGTTTTTCCCAATTACGAAATGGTTGGAATTCAAGTGGTTTTTTGGCATCGATTAGGAGTTAAAGGTTGTAGATTCTAGATTGTAGATTGTAGATTGTAGATTGTAGAGTTAGTATTTATTCTAGGGATACTTTATTTTTTTTATTAATATTAAAAAAAAATAGTAAAATTAACGTGTATTAAATACAAAAAAAATTGATATTTTTAAATTATTATAAATATTATTGGTTATTATTAAAAAAAGTAACCAAATCCTATTCAGATAATAAAATGTCTGAGTATTCATCTAACGGTATGAATTTTAACTATTTTTCGAAGTATGCCACCAAATTTGTCAAGAACAATTTGGTGAAAGACATTAATCTCAAGGGTTCAGAAGAAATTGTTGGTATTTTTGAAGAATTGACACATGACGGTTATGATCAATATGGTCCTAAATCAAATATTTATTGTTTGTATGTCACAGTTCATGATTATGATACCAAAAAATATACTTATCATCTATATTCTGCGGAACAATGGTATGAAAAGAATGAGGTTGTCGAATTTGAAAAATTTATTACAAAACAATCTGAAAAATACGTTGATATAAAGGAACAGAATAATTTCCGTTGTATCGATTCTGAAAAATAGATAAAATAGTTAACATGCTTTGATAAAAATTGATTTTTGAAAAAAATATATTTTTTTATTCGGTTAGTCTTATAATAGAATAACCAACTCTGTATCAGATATAAAATGTCTGGTCAATCTCTTGCGTGTAACAACGCGAACATTACATACTTCTCGAAGTATGCCCGTGAGTTTATCGAGGAAGAAATGCTTGATATTCTGAAACTGGGTGAGTCAGAGATGATCACCTGGATTTACGAAGTTATCGGGCATGACGGATACGACGAAGATGGACCTGAATCCAACCTCTACGACTTGTATGTAATTTCTTACGACTCTGGGTCTAAGATTTACACCTACCACATATTCCACGCGGAACAGTGGTTTACGGAAGACGAGGTGGTTAACTATTTTCACATCTCTTCCGACAAGTCTGAAAAATACTATCCCATTCTGAAGGATAGTGACTTGTTGGAAGTGTTTCCTTTCCCGTAAGAGAAAGGATGAAAAAGGATACCTACTCACGGTTTTTGAAGGGTTTTTATCCTCCAATCTATTTTTTATTTATTTTATTTTTTTTATGTTTTTTATTTTTTTTATGTTTTTTATGTTTTTTATGTTTTTTATTTTTTTTGTTTTTTAGTGATTATCAGAAAAATAGTAACCTTCATCCTCATTTCGTTCTTTGAAATAAAGTAAAATATCATCTAATAATTCTTTAGGACATTTTTCAGAAGGAACAATAAGACCTTTTTCATCTTTAGTTAAATGTAAATTAGGATCAAACTGATAATCAATCAGTATTTTCCACCTTTCAGAATATTTTCTATTCTTTTTTGAACCATGAAAAAAATGTCTAATAACACCTGGAACATATCCAAAACGTAATGTACTCATCTTTTTCTGAAAATCTCCTACAGATTTCTTAAAACCATCGCTAGATTGTTCGTTCAATGATTTGATTCCATTGTTAATAATGCTTAACATCATAATATTATCTCCTGAACCTAGAATAGAAACTTCGTATAACCCTCCTATTTTCTCATAAGCTTTTCTAGTCATAGCCCACGCATATCCAGGATGCCAATAATTAATACCTTTACAAATATTATAATTATTATTATTTTTGGAGTATTGAAATCCAGCACTATTAAAAACATTCATACCTAGTAATTTAGGATTCATATCAACCGCATGTGACCATAATTGAACAATATCATAACTACCATTTAATAATTTTAAGGTGTCTAAAGCCCATGTAGGTGATTCAAAATCAATGTCAGCATCAACCCATGCGAAAGCTTTCCATTTAGGTGGTAATAGATATTTAACACCGAGGTTTATCATATTTTCTTTATGCCAAATAGGAACATTGGTTCTTAATTGTAAATGATTTTTATTATTTTTTTCTGTAATAATGTATTGTTGATTTTTATAGGCTAATTCAACGACATACAATATAACATTCTCTTCATTTTCCATTCTTTTGATAAATTCACGAGCTAAGATGTATCTTCTAGCAAATAAACAAGGATTGGATATAACAATAATAACATGAAGCTTCTCTTCAATCGGATCATTATTGATAATTGTTTCTTTAATATTATTTTTGTATATAACAATATTATCGATTTCTATTCCATTTATAACTGTCATTTTACTTTATATGTATACTTTTTTTAGAGAAATATAATTTGTAAAAATAATCAATGTATAATAAATTATAGCTCATAAATCTTTCAAAAGAAACCATGTAAAAGTAAAAATATTAAAGATAAAAAATAAAAATAAAAATAAAAATTTATTTGAAAATATTTATATAGATATAGCTAAATATCTTAGAATTAAACTATATTTACAATAATTCCAATTGTTGTTTTTCAGTATTATTTTTATATTCTTCCATTTTTTTTATCAATGAAACATTATCCTCAAAAGTATTCTTTTTAAGCTCTTGTTGATAAGAATACAATATTGTTGATTTTTTATTTTTTTTATAATTACAAGGACAACTACAATTAAGCTTATCTCTGTTCATAAAAAGTATAAGTATAATTGAAGCCACAATACAAATTACTATTATTATAATACCTTCAATATCAGTGTTCATTAGTATTAAATTATTATATTAACTTATTAAATTTTTATACAAACAATACAACTTTTCAATTTTTCATTTTTTAGATTCTTTTTTCCTTGAAGCTTAAAGATTCATAATTCATACAATATCTAAGACCAGTTGGTGGAGGTCCATCCTTAAAGACATGACCTAAATGAGCATCACATCTAGTACATAAAACCTCATCACGAATCATATTTTGACTATAATCTTTGACATTTTTTACATTATTCTTTGAGAAAGGTTCGTAAAAGCTTGGCCATCCAGTATTAGATTCATATTTTGCTTTTGATGTAAAAAGAGGTAAATTACAACACTTACAATAGTATATACCTACCTTTGACCCATCACTTAAATTTTCAAATCTAGGTTTATCCGTACCTTTTCTTCTAGTTATTTCAAACTCATGCGGTGTTAATATTTTCCCCCATTCTAAATCAGATTTGATAACCTTACGGACTTTTTTGGTAACACCGGATTCTAAAGTAACAAGAACATTAACCATAATATTGCTGATTTTCTTTGTTTTCTTTATATCCCTTTCTTTTTTGATTCTTTTAGATTTAGTTCTTTTAGATTTGATTATTTTAGATTTCATTTTTTATATACGTATATAAAAAATATTTTTCATTTCATTTTGATAAAATGAATTATATTATTTGATAATCTAATTATTCTATATTGAGTTAAATCAGTAAATTTAGATTGATAAGCAAACATCATATAATATTCTGTTTCTGTTTCTTTTTTTGTTTTTATTTTAATTCAAATATATTATAAATATTTTATATTATTTTATTATATTTTTTGATTTTAATTATTTAATGCTTCACTCCAATTGATTACTTCAATACAACCATTTTTTTGGCAAATTAGTTTTGAACCACCGGGGGTAAAAGTATCTAATTTATCAATCGAAATATTTAGTTTTTTTAGTATCTTACCTGATTCTAAATCCCATAGGTAAGTTTTATTATAAAAACCTGAATAACCAATTACTTTTTTCAATCCTGGTGTAAACAACATTTTATCAATACGTTTACCACCTTCCGAAAGTATATCTAATTTTTTATGTGTTTTAGTTTTCAGGTCAATATATATGTATTTATCAATCAAACCATGTATGGCAATAATTAATTTATTTTTTTTAAAATCAATTGATGTGATATTATTTAAACCCCATATAATTTCATACGAGGTTTTAATATCCGTAAATTCATGAACTAATGAATCCTTTTTCATATCATAAATACATAGATAACCTTTTATGGTATAACATACAAACATATTATCTGAATCATGAGTTATATAGGTAATTATACCATATGATTTTGGAATTTCGTAAGTATAAGTTCTGACCCATTCTTCTTCAGAAGAATAAATATATCGATAGATTAAATTATCGCATGTTATTAGAAGTCCACTATTTTGTGTAAAAGTGATATGGCCTACCAAATGTTGTTCCAAAAATATCCTTTGAATAAAATTTTCATTAATATTTAGGATAGAAATACATTTAGTGGAATAATGTAAAGCAGCAATAAAATTACCACATGGACTGACAGCACTTCTTATTATATCATTATTTGATAACAATGGAATAGTAAATTCATCTATTTTTTGAAGTGTATTGAAATCATATTTTATGAACTTATTATTTTCTTTTTGATGGAAAATATAAGAACACATATCTGTAAAATTAAAAACATCAATCATAATTTCTTGAGGTAAAATATCATTAGCAGGCAAATTATATTTGCTCTTAATAACTGATAACATGATGGTTAGGTTAGATGATGGTATAAATGATGATATAAATATTATGATAAAAAAAAATCAATTTTTATTTTTCCTAAAAAGTATTTTTTTGATATTACTTTTTTTCTAAAAAAGTATTTTTTCCTAAAAAGCATTTTTTTTGACCACACTTTTTTCTAAAAAGTGTATGACATGAACTTTATCTCCGTATCTGTATAATACTTATTAGACTTATCTTTCAAATGATAATAAGCTACAAATAAATTATCATATAGCATATCAATATGATTACATAATGAATACATAGTTTTAATCTTACTATTTGGATTTATATCAACCATTGTATATTCTTCTGTTACTAAGTCAAATAAATAAATCTTACCATATTCATTGGCAATTATGATTTTATTATTTAAAGAACTAAAAGACATAGCAGTGATATTGGGTTTAAAATAATCATTTTTATCGTATGGTACATTCATGGTCTTTATTAAAGTACCTGTATTATGGTCCCAGAAATTAATATTATTATCATCCGAACCTGCCATAATACAATTTGATATAATCATTGAATGTGGTTCAAACCCAATTTTTTCATTTATTCTATATTTTTCAGCATCATCTTCTTCATCTTCATTATCGATATCATCTTCTTGACAATCTTCATCTTTTTCAGTATTATTATGGTTATGATTATGATTATGATTATCATTTGAAGGTGGTAATTCATCATTATAATTTCCTTTAATTTCAGATACAAATATACCTTTGTCGACATTACATATATCAATAAAATTAAAAGATTTATATAAGCAAGAACTATCTTTTTCACTTAAGAAAACAGCTAATGTTTCACCTTTATTATTGGTTGTAAATTTAATATCATCAACACAAATAGTAGAATTTTCAGTATTTGTTATATTTGTTGTAAGATAAACTGGAGTACTTGTAATATTAGAAAAAGACCATATGACAATATTATTCTTATTTCGATCATTAACCATTACCAATTTATCATCATTTGGTGTAAAGCCTAAGCGATAAGTATTTTTAAATATATGTTCTATGATGAATAGTGATTTCTTATAATTATTTGTTTCTAAAAATACATCTAACTTACAAATTGATACATTAGATTTTGTAGAAAAAGCAATATATTTTTGATTATTTGAAATAGCAAATGAAATTAAATCAGGAACATCTACATGTATGGTTTCTTTGGTCATTACATCTAAAATTATAATATGACGTTGGATTATAGTTAAAATAGAATAATTACCTGGGATTTCACCACTACGAGCATTCATTATGATTTTACGTCCATTGCTTACTACCCTATGGGATAATACAATTTTATTCAATGAAATATTATTCACAACTGATATTTTATTACTTATTTTAGGAGTTGGAATAAGATTCATTTTCTTTTTATTCTTATTAATTACTTTATTATTTGGCAATTCATTAGCCATTGTTAAAGACTTCAATATACACTATATATCAAAATACGATTTTAGTTAAATTAAAAAATATTCAATTTTTATTATTTTTATTATTTTATTCTTCACCATTTTCTTCCTCATCCTCTTCTTCACAATCATCATCTTCTTCCTCATCCTCTTCTTCACAATCATCATCTTCTTCCTCATCTAGTTCATCCTCACAATCTTCATCTTCTTCCTCATCATCATCTTCCTCATCATCATCTTCCTCATCATCAAGTTCATCATCATCATCCTCTTCTAGTTCATCTTCATCTTCTTCATCATTTAAGATATCCTTGCTACATTCTAATAAATTATTATTTTCTTGATTTAAATCTACTTCTGAACTATCTTCTATTTTGTATAAATCTGGTGATATTTGAGATAAAACAGAATAAGCTGAAGCCTTTAATATACCATTTATTAACCTTTTTTTCTGAGAACCATTTAATCCAATAAATTGCTTATGATATTTAAATATTTGGTCATTTGTGATTGTTATAATTTTTTTGATGTTCTCAACCATTGTTGTTTTATCCCATTTACCATTAATAGATTTCTCGAAATGTTCTCTCAAAGATTTATCACTTAATAAAAAAGGCAATATTATATTGTCTATCGATATATCTTTTCCTTTTAGTTCTTTATATTGCTCAACCGCACTTTTTTTCAAATAATGTACTAATGAAGAAATACAACTATTAATACCATCATTTTGATAATTTTCTAAAAGTATTTGACATTGTTCATTTGTTAAACCATGTTTTGTTTTATAATTTTCGATAAATGTATTAATATCAATAACATTGCCAAAATTAGAATTTAGATATTGAATTTTTGATATCTTTACATTATTATTAATGATAGTATTATTATTTATTACATTATTACAATTATTATACATTTTAAGATTCTTATTTTCAACATCTTTAATAGCAAGCTCTTTCTCAAGATCTTTCTTATTTAATTCTTTTTTTAATAATTCATTTTCAAATTTAATGTCTTTCGAGCGATTTTTCTTATTTAATTCTCTTTTTAATAATACATTCTCAAATTTAATTCTTTGTAATTCTAACTGATTTTTTATAGATTGGTACGAATTATTACCATAGTATTGATTTTTTGTATTAATAAATATTGGAATTTGAACTTTTAATTCACATAATTTACGATGCCTTGATAAACTACTTTGATGACTATACATTTTATCACAAAATTCACAAAAATATTTATCTTTTGTTGCTAAATCATTAACCTTTTTAAGATGCTTTACCGAAATATTATGTCTTTTCAAATTATAATTAGTTGTTGTAAAAAAATCACAAATATTACAATGATACATTTATATATTCTTTTATCTATTTTACCCTCTTTTTATTTTAAGTTTTATTTTTATAATTTATTATAAGATTTTAATTTTAACGCAAATTGCTAAAATATATCTTTTTGCGAAATAGTAAGTGTCCTAAATTTTTAGCTTCGTCCATTTTAATTAATTTGGGGATGCCAAAACACTCCATAAACCATTGCTCTATTTTTTTATCATGTTTCAAATCCTGCTATGTGTTTAGCAAATTTATGTTTTATGATATAATGTATTAATGTGTTTTCTATAGTTGTATGCTTCTAATTTTTAAAACACTGATAATTGTCATTTGCGAGGATGTATTAGTGTTTTTCCTATAATAATACACTCTCATTTTCTTAGCATCTGAAAAAAACATGGTTTTTCATGATTTTTTGGTCTTTTTTTTTCTAAAAAACAAAACTAAAAATAAAAATTTACACCTAAAAAATTTTTTTGATGCGAAAAATGGCCATACGATGAAAAAAAATGTGAAAAGTGTTGATTGTTTTTTGCATTTAATTTGGATTTTGCAATTTGCTCTCATAAAAGTTGCGGAGCAAATTGCAAAATCCAAAAAACTTTTTTGCAAAATTTTACACCACCTCTGCATTTTTTTTATTTTTTATTTTTTTTAATAATTTTTTTTTTATAAAATATAATAAATATTAAATTTCTAAAATGATACTTTTTTAACGAAGTAAAAGGGGTACTCTTGTTTTTTATTTTTTAATTTTTTAAAAAGTCTAAAATCATAAATTTTTCAACTTAAAAAAAAGTAAAAACCTGTAAATAAAAAACAAAAATTTTGATTTTGAAGACCTTTTTTCAAGTTTTTTTACCAATTTTTACTTTAAGATTTTTTTATCATTTTTTTATTTCAAAAATTAAAAACAAAATAAAAAATATTTTATGAAAACGAAAATGAAAATTAAAATTAAAATTAAACCAAATATCAAAATCAAGCTTTAACAATCACTTGGGTCACGATACTGATACATTTCTGGTTCATAATCATTGCTACCACAACCAACTAATTTAATATTTAGGTAATAACCATGATCAGTGAAATTAGAACGGTCTCGGGCAACACTATTAGAACACCGAGGATTTTCACCTTCAAGACATTCAATATAAGATAAGCTATCAGTTGGATAGAATATTTCATGACCAATATGATGAAAACCCATCATTCGATATGGTAGTTGTACAATCGGATCATGTCCATGTGTCAAACGATAATATTCTTCAACTTTGGAATCGTACAATACAGCATATTGAAGATTACCTACACGAGGAGCACCAAGACTAATCATACGGACATAGGGAATCCCCAATACTTCAACTAAATCCAAACTAGCCAGAGTAGCTAAAGCACCACCAAGGGAATGCCCTACAACCAACAAATCATCTACATAATGATTTTTAATAAGATTATAAATTTCATCCTGAATAGATTTATATGCGGTCCAAATCCCACCATGAACTTTAGCTGATGGATGATTTTTATAAGGAACCAACTTGCTATAATTTAGGTCAATTTTGGCATCTTTTAAATCTTGACTACCTTCAAAAGCAAGTACATACTTTTTATAAGTATTGGTATTACTATTGGTATTCTCATATTTATCTGATAGTTGACCAAAATAGCAAAATGTAGATGTAAATTCATCCCAAAAAGTTTCTATAATTGTGAAGTCGGATACATTATTACACCAATGACAATCCCAATTCTTGACGGATTTTTCCGGACAATATGTAATTGCACTCAGATAAGTTGCTTGATATCCAATAAAATTATCATAAGATTCTGTTCCTACTGTTGATGTTACTTCTTTTGTTGTTGTTTTAATTGAAGGTTTTGCAGAAACAGTCGAAAAGATAATTAATAGTGAAAATATAATATTACGAAGGTTCATTTTAATATTGAAATTAATAGAGATTCTATAAAATTGTGTATAGATTGAATTAATTATATAATTTTCTAAATAATTCAATTTTATTAATAAAAATTAAAATTTAAAATTAATTGGTTATTCTTTAGTTAATCAAATTATTGATTTCCAAACATTGGGTTTCTTCTTTTAACGCCTTCCTGTTCAAGACCAGGTACTGGAGAATCACCAAATTTAAAAACTTGGCTAGGTTTAGATGGTCCTTTTGATTTTCCTTTAGGTGCGGCGGGTTTCGCTTGTGGGGGTTTTGCTTCATCAGGATTTTGGTTGAGGAAGGGTCGTTTCCCACTGAGACTAGGACCTTTGGTGGCTTTTCCACTTCTACGTGCGAAAAAAGCAGCAGCTTCATCTGCTTGTCCTCTTGAACTAGCATCAACAACATGTGAAGTATCAGCATGAGGCCCTTGTCTAACATCATATGTGATGCGTCCTCTTGAACTAGCAGCAGCTTTACTGTGTCCTCTTGAACTAGCAGCAGCTGTACTGCGTCCTCTTGAACTATCCGCAGCTTGTCCTTTTTTGCGTCCTTTTGAACTAGCAGCTGCTGCTGCCTTTTGTACTCGTTCAGCTTTTTCAGCCTCTCTGGCAGCTTTTTCAGCTTTTTCAGCCTCTAGAGCAGCTTTCCGCATAGCCTTTCGACTAGCAGCCTGAGCCTCCCTCTGTATTTTTAATTGACTTGGATCAAGAGATGGAATAATAAAATTAGTGTAATATTTAGATGTGTCATACTCAATATCTTTAGGTGTTTTTTTGTTTATTTCTTCAAACCCATTAAAAACTTCTTCAAAACCTTCAAACTTTTCAGGTGTTTCATACTTCTTAATTGTAGTTTCAACAATTAATTCAAAATTATATCTATCAACTAGTTCTTGATATTTCTTTAAAATTGTTTGCTCGTTACTCAATATAATTAAATTATCATTTGGGTTCTTTGTTATTTGTATTTCCAATATAAGTTTTTTGATAAAATCATCTTCTTTATTTTGTTGTATATAACTATGTAATGAGTTTAACAATGAAAATTTATTATTTCCAGTTTTATTAATGATAAGCCATAATAATGCTATTTTTTGATTAAAAATCATTTTTTCCATAAATATTGGGTTTCCTAATATTTGTATAAGTTTAGTTATATTTTCTACTCTCATATCACCAACCAATATCCCAATTAATTTAATAATTATTTTACATTGTTCAACATCACCACTATTATTTAATATTTTAAAATATGTATTAGTCTCATTATCGTTTAATAATTTCAATAATTGAAATAATCTATATATAAACCCTAATTCATCAATTATTATTAATGATTTAACAAAATTTTCTAGAATGTTTGGTATGTAACTTGGTGTAATAAGTTTTTGTTGTTGTTGTCGATGTTGATAATAAAAAGTTTGTAATAATGAAATACATAATATTTGTCCATCTATATCAGTATTCTGTTTATCATCCCTAAATTTTGTAAGTAATATGTCTAATAGTTTTTCCATTTTTTCATCTGATAATCTTATTAACAATTCAAAAAACCCTAAAACAACATCATCTTGATTGTCAGCACTATCAATTTTTGATTGAATATGTGATATTAATTCAAACAAATTGTCTGAAAGTGATTGGTCTTTTAATAAATCTAAAACAATATTAATTTTTGCGAAGTTTATTTTGTTAAAATTTTCTAAAATTAAATCTTTATTTTTTTTATCAATATGATTAAATTGTTGTAATATAAAATCAATAATTGTAGTTTCTTGTAGTTTTTCTAGTTTTTTTAGTTTTTCTGGTATTTCTAGTTTTTCTATTTCCATTTGTTCTTCTTCTATTTTTATATTCATTAATTGTATAAATAATTTATTAAAATCGTTGTCAGTGTTAGAATTAGACATTAATCTAGTTGTTTTTAATTGTCTAATTAATTCTATAAATAATTCATTAATTTTGACTGATTCAATATTAGAATTAAATAATAATTCAGTTACTTTTAATTGTTTAATTAATTGTAATAAACTAAAAATTATAGCAATAGAATCAATATCTGGGTTACTCTTAAATATAGAAACACATGTAGTTAATGAATAATCCTCGTCGTTTTTAAAATTTGGTAATGATAGTAATGATTCTAATATATAACGATTTTGTTTTAATTTATATTGTACTGATATATGTTTTCTATTTTTATATAAATCTCCAATTAATACTGATAAAATATTAATCATAATTTTTGCATAATCTTTACGTTCTATTTTAGGTTTTATTGATTGACTTGAATCCAAAGCTATAAATTTATAAAAAAATAAATAAACTTTGTATCTAGCTTCACCAGGTAATATATAAAACACTATTAACAATTTGTTATAAAAATCATTCCCTTTTTCTTTTTTTATATAATTTAAGAATAATACTATTTTTTCTTTATTAGCAGTATTATTATAAGCTTCATCTTTCTTATGACCAACGCCTCTAAATACACTATTTATTGTCGGTAAGTTTGTGTTTCTAGAAAGAGTACCATCAGTATTAAGTCTAAAATTTTTAAAAGGGGGTGGGGTTGCGGTTGATGGGTTTTCACCATCTTCTCCATCTGCTCCTCCTTTCTTGATACTTCTTCTTTTACCCATAACATCTCTTCTCTTAACAGTTTTTTTCAGTAACCTCTTTTTCAGAATAGTTTTTTTCTTATCCTTTCTGCTCCCATTTCTGATACCATTTCTGATATTAGAATTAGTTTGTTTTTTGACAGTACGATTTAACCCCATTTGGTTAATATTTTTGAATGTTTATTTAAAATATTAAAAGAAAGAAAAATTAAATTAAAAAATAAAAAATAACAAATAACAAATAACAAATAACAAATTATTCTACATAATTATATGCTTCATTATTGAAGTATAATTTCCAAACTCTTAATGAATCTTTGCGACCGATTCTCTGAGCTCGTCCAATAATTTGATGAAGTAAATCAGCACCTTGACGATGTAAAATAATAATATCACTAGAATTCTGTAAATTCAAACCAGCCCCAAAGAATCGTGAATTAATCAACAATACATCAATTTCTTTATCACCTGGTTTAAGGTCATCACCACGGTATTCTCTCAATGTTTTATTAATCGATGCGGATGTACCTTTAATTCGAGAGTAATTAATATTGAATTTATCCAAAACACCAGTTATTTTAGCATTAAAAGAACCTTCATGTTCAGAAAAGACAAGAATTTTACGTTTTTCCTTGGTAAAATTCTTAACTTTGTATTCAATAATCTTTTCAAAATTAGTATACTTATCATTATTAAGGGAATTATCTAATACTTCTTTCAAAGCAAGTTCTCTGAGTTTATTCTCATCCTTCACATTTTTTTTACCATCTCCCTTATCATCTTGTGTACTATCACCATCACCATCAGCATTACCATCATCACCTTCGCTTTCATTCGCTTTTTTATTAATAATCATAATTTTATCTAATGTAAGACTATCCCGACATTTAGGACAAATATTTTTACCAGAAATAGCAATAGCTAAGCATGAAAAGCAAAAAACATTTTGACAACATCCAGTTACAGCAGGATTATTAATATCATCAAAGCAAATATCACAACAATCAACTCCCTTGATTCTTTCTTCGATTAATTTAATCTTTTCACGGGTTTCTTGAATTTTGGCTTGGGTTCTTTCCAAAGCCTCTTGTTTAGCCTTGGGTGTAACATATTCTTTGGTTTGTTTTTCTTTTAACTCTTCTTTAAATTCCAATATTTTTTGTTCAAGTTTTTGAGTAACAGCTTTAATAATATTATCCTCAGAACCTTTTTCACATGAAAGACGCCCAATCGCACCTTCAGTATCTCCGGCATTAAGCATCAATAAAACATCATTCGATACAACTCCATTTAATACTTTAATTTGGATATTATCACGACATACAAGTAAGTGTTCTATTAATTCTGGTAATTTGAAAGACATTTCGATAAAAGCATCATCATTTTTAAGATAGTAATTGCCTCGGTCAATATCTCCTTCATACATTTTAAAAGTATCTTTGATAAATCCATTACATTTAATCCCTTTTTCTTTAATTTTTTTAACTACTTCTCTAACTGTTTGGTCATGATGTCCATAATAATGGTTACGATTATTTACCTGTTGTAATTGGGTTACTGTTTTCTCAATCCCGTCTGGATTACATAAAGACATATAAGAACTAGTTACAAACCAATAAAAAATAGATTCAATCTTAAGGGTATTAGGAATATTAATCGAGTCAGCTTCGTCAAAAATAAGACGATTCACAAAGTATTTATCCTTAATCAGGTAAAAAGCCAATTCATTGTAAAGCGTGGCCGAAACTAATACGATTTCAGTATTTTGTAGTTTTGTAGAATCTAATTGACCATATTGATTAATGATTCTTTCTTTATCAGGATGTTCATTATAATATGGTTCTAAATATCGATAATATTTGGTATCACGAACTTGTTTGGGAAGATTTTGTGGTGTAATTCCATGTGCTGAATTAACTAAAGATGAAATTGATAATGTATTCGGAGTAAAACTACTTGTTCCATTTTTAATATATTCACAACTACGAAGGTTATTGATTAATCCGTTAACAGTAGGTTCGTCTAAAGGATCGGTATCTTCATAAAGTTCATCTAGTAGGTAATTCTTGAGAATATTTTTTAAGGCTTGAAAATTATTAATTGAATAAAAATTTAGTTTAGTTGATTTGGATATATAATCTTCCCATTGTTTAAATACACCGTGAGGAACAACTATTATATTTGTATCTATTTTTTTACTTTCTGGATAGATAGTGTAATGAGTTAAGTCATTAAATTTTTGAAATTTAAGGGTCTGGTTAAGCGAAGGGGATGACGCAATCGTACCTAGAACTTCATAGGATTTACCAGCACCAACGTGGTCGCATATAACACCTAACTGGGTTACCATTTGTTTATTGGACCCAATGACATAGGGTTTTAAACTTTCTAGCTTTCTAGCATGATAGATGATTGTTTTTTGGTGTTCTTTAAGAGGAATTAAAATTTTATCAGGTTGGTCTATTCTAGGTGATTTTTCATCTAAATTATGTTTAATATCATATACTAATGAAGTTGCCATATTAATTTTTAAAAAAATAGTTATAAATTAATTATGAAATGTTAATCAATTAAATATTATTAATCATTTTTAACTTAAACTTTTTTTATAATTTTTAATCAATTTCAATTCAATTCAATTCAATTCAATTCAATTCAATTCAATTCAATTCAATTCAATTCAATTCAATTCAATTCAATTCAA
>JACCDO011532324.1_pt1 | contig 21297 bp, 13 predicted proteins | sample 7446101 | NCBI WGS metagenome assembly JACCDO01 (sample SAMN15323440, study PRJNA562643) | freshwater metagenome | isolation source: river surface water | place: USA:Blue River Watershed | collected 2017-08-16
TACAAATTTGATTTTGGTTATATCACCACCTAAAGTTTTAATTACTTCTTTAATTACAGTTTCATAATATTCAGTTCTGTAAGCTAAGAGTTCCCAAGTAGTTTTCATAGCATCTAAATAAGCATGTAAATCTGCAAATAATATTGTTACTTCACAACCTGCTTTTAATAATTGACAAATTTTAATCATCGGAAGATAATAAGCAATTGAAGGTGATCCAGTTGGACTAGTTCCCCAATATACTTTTAATGGTACATCAATAGCTAGTTTGTCTTTTAGCTCATTTAGTCCTATAATTTCTGCTAAATCTTTTGTAACTAAATCAAGTTTTTCTTCAAAAGACAAAGTATTAATAGCTATTTGAGTATTTGTTTCAATTTCAAATTGACTCATAAAGTTTATTTTGATAATTATATTAAATTAAATAAATTATATATCAATTTCATTTTTTTACCTGTAGTTAATTATAATAGAATCATTCAAAGTTATAGTTCTTCTACTAAAATCTATTTTTGCTTTATATGCTTTTAAAAAATTTATTCCAAGTAACATATCTATTTTTTTATCTAAATCAATTTTAATTTCGTGTTCTTCATTGATTTCTTTTATTTTTTTATTTTTTTCAGTATCATCATCAATATTTAGACTTATAGGAACACTTACATATCTCTCTTGATTAATTTCTAATTCTAATTCAATATACCATAAAGTTCCATAACTAAGTGATATATTATTAACACCAACTGTGTAAGATTTTGATTGTTTGTCAATTAAATAATCTATATTAGCTTTGTCTGTAACTGATTTAAATGTAGTAGAAGATTGAGCCCCAGTATCTAGCAGTATATTAATTGGTAATCCTGCAATTTTTCCTTTTAAATGAATTAATTCAGTTGGTACAATCATTTCTGGAATTAAATTATTTGCCAAAAGAAAATTTTCTTCAATTAATTCATTTGTTTTAATTATATTTTTTTTTTCATCTTCATCGTTTTCTAATTCATAATCGATATTATTTTCTTGATCAACTTCTTTTATAATTGATTCATTTAGATTTTTTTGTATTGAACTTAATTTAATTTCTTGAAATATACCAAATAACATATCAGACAATAATTCTTTGTCAATAGAATTTATTTCCATATCTGGATAGTATTTTTTAAATAATTGAGTTGTTGTATCATTTATAGTTGACATATTATTTAGATAATTTAATATATGATATAATTAAACAAAATCAATTTTTTATAAAGTCATTAAGAAATTTAACTTAAATAATTTAATAAATCCAGTAAAAATATAAAAATATATTAATAATATATAGACTTTTATGCCAAAAGAAATACATTATTCATTAGCTCAAATATTTAAAAATCTTTTTACCTTATATAAAAAAATTAAAATCAGAAATATGGATGAAAATTTTTGGGTTATTGCTGATAGATCAGATTTTCAACCTCTTAAAAGAATAATTAAATCACAAAACAAAATTTCTTTACCCAAAACAAATAGTAAAAAAAATTCAAAAGCAAATAGTAAAAAAAATTCAAAAGCAAATAGTAAAAAAAATTCAAAAGTAGATTCAAAAAATACAATTAAAAAAGTTAATATCCATTCAATTAAAGAACTTAAAGATCATTTTTTAGAAGGAAAGGGGGAATATTATAAAGATAAAAAATTTGCTAATATAAAAATAACAGTAAATGAAAATGTTATGAACAAAATGTTAGATGTAAAAAATTATAAAGAAATAAAAAATGAACCAGTAGTAACAGTTCAAGTTATAATGTTTAGAGTAAGTCCATCAGGTTATTTAAATTTTAATGAAAAAACTGAATTAAAAGTTAAATATATGGTTGATGATTTTAGAAATATAAATTTCAAATTAAAAAATATTGAGGTCCTAATGAGATTATTAGCTGATTCAGTCATAAAAACAAATAGTTCAGTTGGAATAACTTACAAAACATTATTAGAAAAAATAAATAACAAGCAAAAATAATTAATTGATAAAAAGTATTTGTTAATATTATCCAAAACAAAAATTGATTTTTATTTATATTATAGAAGTGTATCTTACAATCTATAATAATAATATAAATTATATATAAGAGTAATGAGCCTATACGAGTTAAATTCTATTGAAATATTAGGCACAAGTATAAAGTCACAGGAGGATTTTTTATCAGATTTTGAAAATCGGGAATCAGAAGATTCCTGGTCAAACTCTATAGTAATTGATGATGATGAACCAGATTCAACAAGAAATTCAGAAATGTTTAATAGTGAAACATTTGAATTATCTAAACCAAATGAATCAGAGGAAAGTTCAAATGAATATGAATCAGAAACAACTTCAGATTCAGAAACATATGAAAAGTTAGGTAAATTGGGACAATTAATACCTTCACCTTTATCAAAATCAAATTATAATTTAGCCAGAATTGAATCTTTTGGTGCTAAATTACCAAATGATTTATCAAAAGAAAAGAAGATGTCTTTATTAATAGTTGTTTTGCTCCAAATGGTATTTATAAATAATAAAGATAAATTAACAAAATTATATAAATACTTACATAAAAAAAATATATTAGATTTAGAAGTAACAAAAAATTCTTACTCTGAGATGCGTAGAAATGTTAGTTTTATTATTGAGTCATTAAATAATTTTGATTCTAATGAATTACCTTCACCTGATTATAGAATTGAAAATAAAACAAAATATATTAATAAATATCGAAATAATTTTAATCAAATAAGTCTTCTTGGTAAAGGAGGATATGGATCAGTTTATAAAGTTTTTCATTTATTTGAAAAAAAATATTATGCAATAAAAAAAATATTTATAGTTCAAGATTTAATTTCTGAAGATTATGATATTTTTAATGAAATACAATTATATTCAGGATTAATTCATCCAAATGTTGTAAGATATTATTCTTCTTGGGTTGATATTGATTTAACAAGTATAATTGAATTTAATAAGACTCTAGATATATCAGAAGATGAACCAATAAATAAATTATGTCCGATTCTATTTATACAAATGGAACTTTGTGATATGACATTGAGAGAATATTTTTTAACACAAATGGAAGAAGATTGTTTAACAACAAGAATGCAATATTTTAAACAAATATTAGCTGGTATTGAATACTTACATTCAAATAATCTAATGCATAGAGATTTAAAACCTGACAATATCTTTATTAAAAAAACAGAAGCAGGATTTGTATTTAAAATTGGAGATTTTGGTTTAACTAAAAATAATTCATCAAACAAATTAAAAAATATTAAAGAACAAGAATATAAAGAATTGAATAAATTACTCGAAAATATTGTTACTGATGATAATTTAACTTATTTAAATAGTAGAAAAAATTCTCAATCAAATATATTAATGGCTGGAAATGAAACAAAACTTTTAACAATTGATGAAAATTCCGCTATTGAAGATGAAATTGAACAAATTTTGAGTCTTACTACTGAAGTAGGTACTGGTATGTATAGAGCAAAAGAAATAGTAGGAGGTTCATATGATAAATCAATTGATATTTATTCTCTTGGAGTAATATTAATTGAATTCTTACTTAGTTTTAATACAAATCATGAAAAAGTATCAAAAATTACGGAAATATTTAATTTGATTGAGTCTGGATGTGAAAAAATACCTTATCTTGTGACAAATGAATTTGATAGCTTAATTATTTTAATGATAAATTCAAATCCAATTTTAAGACCAAAAATAAATGATTTGATTAATATATTTTCAAAAATATAAAAGTTAATACTTTTTTTATCTTAAATAATAATATAATGAATAATATTGTAAAAAGTACTAATCCAATAACTGAATCAAACCAACAAATAGTTTATCCAATTAAACCTGATTTTTTATTTAAAAATACAAAATATGTAGGATATTCAGTTATCAGTATATATCAAAACAAAACTCACTATAATGGACATTATATTAAATATATTAATAAACTTAATGAATTAATTGAATCAGATTCTAAATTAAATAAAATTTATAATCTTATAAAAAAAAATTTTAGTTCAAATACAAATGAAGAATCAAGAATGTTAATATTAATTTCAGCAATAAAATTATTTGCAAAAAATACTCCTGTATATAGAAATGCATCCCAAATTTATAATCATGATTTATATTGGAAAACATTAACTACATTAGATGAATCTTCACAATCATTTAAAATTTTTAAATCAAAATTTTTTAATTCAGAACAAGATTTTGAATTATTCAAAAAAAAATTTTTAAATGAGGGTACTAAACATTTTGGTTCAGGATGGGAATGGATTTGCATATCTAATGGTAAATTAGATGTTTTTACAACTCATGATTCTGAAGTTCCCTTTGATTCTTCTACAATAAAAATAGTTGGAGTTATTGATCTATGGGAGCATGCTTACTATTTAGATTATCAATCAGATAGAAAAAAATATTTAGAAGAAACTTTAAGAGTATTAAACTGGAATAATTTTTTATAAGAAAAATAATCTTTTACAACATTATTTCTATTATATTTATAAGAAAAGTATTATTTTCTTCTAGATTAACATTATTTATACTAAAAAATATATCAGATTGACTAGGTGTAGTAGTAATATTATAAAATCCATAAGAATCCTTTTTGAAAAATAGAGATTTTTGGATATTAAAATATGATTTAATCTTTTGAGGTGGATCTGTTATTCCAAATTCTATATAATTCATAAAATAATTAACATCAATAATATTTGCAAATAGTAAACTATATAAATTTGTATCTGGATCTGGATTACTGTTTATTCCATTAATTCTAAATATTTTAAAAATATATTTGTCATTTTTAAAATTTAAAATAGTATCTTGAATAGCTTTATTTACTTTAAAAATTAAAAATTTATATTCTATTGTTAATGTTAATGAAAATTTTAAGAAATCATTATCATCTAACACAAAACCTAGTCTGGCTGTAGATTTATTGAAAACCATCAAATTAAATTTATAAAAAGGATTAAACATTGTTGTATTAGCAAGAGTAGTTGTTTTAATATTTTTATTTAGATCGTCTATATTATTATAAGCATAAATATTAATTTGTGTATAATTCGTTGATATAATTACAAAATCTTTTATTAAATTATATTTGTTTTCTGGTGTTAAAATAACCTTTTTAGTATAAAAATCCCATGTATTATTATTGTTAATTAACATGCCATAAATATTATATCTTCTTGTTTTATTACTTTCATTTAAATATAATATTTCAATATTTAAAAGTATTGCATTTAATTGTATATTATTAAAGTTAATAACATAATTTGGCTTATAAATATCTTGAAAATTAACGGCATTTACTTTAAGAAATTGATTATTTTCTAATTGTAAATCGTTAAATCTTAAATTAATTAAATTATAATCTTTCATTTTAAAATTATATAAATAACCAATTAAAATTGCTGCTTCTATATTTCCAGATTTTAAAAAATTAGATACCACATCAATATTTTTAACTTCAAAAAATATCATTTCTCTAAACCTAATTAAATCTATATTTAAATTATAAACTTCTAAATTTAAATTTAATATTGTTAAACTTGGAATATTTGAATTATTTTCTATAAGAATTGAATATAAATTAGCTTTATCTAAAGTTATTTGTTCACATCCAGAATAGTCTGTTTGTATTGTAGTAACAAAATAAGTAATATAATCATATGAAAAAACTCTTAAAACTAATTTATTATAATTTATATTAACAGTGTTATTAAAAAATAATACTAAGTTATAAATATCATCAAAATTTATAACATCAAAATTTAGATTTGTTAAATATTGATAAAGTTGTGTAGATTCATAATATATTTGAATTAATATTGTAACTGAATCTGTCGTAAATTTTCTTTGGCGATTATAAGGGATATTTTGTATATAACTATAAGAAGTATCATAAAAATAAATTTTTAATATTTTGTTTAAATCAAAAGGAGTATTCAATTTATATAAATTATAAAATTTTAAAACGTTTCCAGAATCTTGAATAATAAATTTAGGTTCAAAACTTAATATATTCCCTAAAATATTTAATGTATTTTGATTTTCTAAAGTATAATTTTTTACATTAGAAATTAAAGAATAATTAGGAATTGTTACTGTTATTGTTTTAACATTTAAATTAAATATAACAGATACAGCCAAATCAACATTTATAGCTCCTAACATTTTAAATGGTAAATTATAAGTAATAAAAAATACATATAAATTTTTATTTGTTAAATCATTAAGATCTTCAACAAACAAGTATAAAATATTAGGATTATTAAAGTTTATAATAAAATCTTTTGTTTCTAAAGCTCTATCAGGGTAATAATAATAATAATTTGTTGTAAAAAAATATTTTTTATTTAATACATATTCACTCATATCATATTTAATGTATGTTACTTCTTCATAAATGAATTTAGTATTATCATCAGGATCAATAACTTTTATCAATATTTCATTATTGGTCTTATTAAAAATAAAATAGTTTTCTACTAACAAAATTTTAATATTAATTTTAAGATTTTTATAATCATCTCCCATTTATAATAAATTATTTATATTATTAGTATTTAATATTTTTATAAATTAAAATTAAAAAAAATCATAATCAATATATTTTTTCTCAATATTTTCTATTATCTTAATTATATCACTTAGATTAATATTTTTTTTGTATTCTTCATTTTTAAAAAAATCCAAATTTATCAACATGTTTTTTAATAAATTATATTTATTGTTTTCATATATTTTTTTATTGGTTATTGATGATTCTGATTCAACTATTATATCTTCATCATAAGTTTCTTCTTTACTATCATCAATATTTTTTAAATTTGTTTGATCAATATATTCTTTTTCCATTATTGGTTCATCATTTTCAATTTCTTTAATGACTTTGTTTAAAAATTCAATATTTAACTCTGCGTTAGATTCAACAGATTCAACAGATTCAACAGATTCAACAGATTCAACAGATTCAACAGATTCATCTGATTTATTAGGTTCAACAGATTTAATAGATTGTTTTGTTATATCTGATTTTTCAGTATTATTTATTTTTTTATTTTCATTAATTAATTTATCACTTGATTCGTAATATTCCTGTTTGTCAAACATCTTTGAATCTTCATTTACCACAAGAATATTTGATAGTTGTTTTAATTTTTCTGCTACTTGAAAAATATTATTAAAATTATTTTCTGAATCATAATTGTTTACACTATCATTATCTTCATTATCTTCATTATCTTTATTTAAATTATTTACTGTATTTTCTTGAATATTATTATCTTTTTCATTAATTATTTGATTTAAATTAAATTCAACTTCAATATCTAATTCTTTATTTTGATTACCCAAATTAATTAACAAGTTATTTTTGTGTTCTAATTCATATGAAGAATTTATATCATTTGATTCAGTTAAAATATTATTAAAATCCTGTATAGATTCATCTATTAATTCTACTTTTTCAACCATATTGATTATTTTTTTATAATTGCTCAACAATTTTTCTAATTTATCATCATGTTCTAATTGTGTTTCCACTTCATTTGTTTTTTGAAAATCTTCAAATTTTACTACATTTGAATCATCTTCATCATTATCATTATCAATTTTATTATTAATAATATAATTTTCTAACAAATAATCATAAGAATCTGAATTATTATCAGAATCTGTATTATTAATATTTTTTTGAATTTCATTTTCCATATTTTCATTTTGATCTTCAAATTTATTCATAATATCTTGAATTAAACTATTAAATCCGACAATTTTTTCATTTAAATTTTTTTTCTCAACTAAATAATCTGATATATTTTCACTCAAATCTGTTTCCATATAATATTTCTTAATATAGGTTTGTTTTTATATTAAAAAATAAATTAAAATATTTTATAAAAATTATTAACTCTGAGCACAGTTAACTGTACCTTCTTGATCTTGTCCATTTCTTTGACCTCTTTCTCTTCTTCTTTCATCATCCATATCACTCTCAGGATTGTATAATTTTTCTTTAATATATTCTTCTTTGTTAATAGACTTGTTATCAGCATGTTCTTTTAAGAATATTTTTAATTGTTCTGGACTAAGAACAGTCTTTGGATAAATATAATTAAATTTAATAATAAGTTTACCCCATGTAATTCCACCATCGTCATTTGGTAAACCTAATTTCTTTGCAAATCTTACATCTTCTGCTTCAATTACTTCATTAAGCTTAAATGCATATTTATTTTTTGAAGGATGTCCAGAATAATAAAATGTATATCCTGAAAGTGCATCAGCAATATTAATATTATGTTCTAGTACCAAATCATATTCGTTTGCAATTTTAAGTCCATAATCATCTAAATCTGAAATCTTGAAACTAATATAAATATCTGCTTTTTTTCCTGAATTTGAATCAAAGTTACCTGATTCTCTCAAACACATTTTTGTTTGGTAGTCAAAATTCTTCTTAATATTAATTGTTTTGTTTAATTTACTTGATTTAGTGCATTTACCCTTGCAACCTGAACAATCTCCTTCTGTTACCCATCCTTTTTGATCACATGCATTACAAGGAGAAGATTGTTGTGATATCATACCTGGACCAAATTGTCTAATTGTAACACGAATACCGCGACCCTCGCATTCAGGACATGATTTTTTCTTCTTTGATTTAGAACCAGTTCCAGAACAATCACCACAAATATCTTCAAATGATATTTCAATTTGTTTTTCACAACCGTTAAATATTTCATCTAATTTAAGTTTTACTTTTACTTCTTGGTTGGCCTTTGGTTGACGGTTTACATTACCATTACCCATTCCACCCATTCCTCCCATTCCAGGGAATCCACCCATAAATGGAAAACCTCCCATTCCAGGCATTCCTCCCATTCCTCCCATATTTCCAAATATCTCAGATAAATCTGGGAAACCTTGACCTCCAAAGTCTGGTCCTTCACCATCGCACATACCAAATTGATCATATTTTCTTCTTTTATCAGAATCAGAGAGAACTGTGTTTGCCTCGGTAATTTCTTTAAACTTTTCTTCAGCCTCCTTCTTTTTATCTGGATCTTGATGGCGATCAGGATGCCATTTCATAGCTAATTTACGGTATGCCTTTGATATTTGTTCATCAGACGCATCACGGTCAATACCTAATATTTCATAATAATCTTTTTTAGGTTGATTCATTTACTTAATAATAATATTAAATACATGTTATTTCTTTATACTTATTTATTATCAATATTTTTTATTATTGAAATTAATTACCTACAGCAGTCCAGTTACTTACTGTGTCTGAATACAATGTAATAGAAGAGTTACCAGCAAGATAGTAGGGAGAACTTGAGGTTGCAACTTGTCCATTAATTGTGTCAGAACCACCAGCAACAATATATACAGTTGAGCTACCCTTGTTTGTAATTACAAAGTTTCTCTTTTTACCACAATCTAATGAAGCAATTTGAGGAAGTGTTATATAACTTGAAGGTGATGATCCACCAACGATTGTATAAATATAATAGGTTGAACAAGCAGTTGAAGGAATGGTATATGATGTGGTAGTAATTTCATAAACAGTATAATTGGGATATAAAAATGGGTTGTAAGTTTTAATTGAATTACAAGGTGAAGGAACACATGGGTTGCATGAAGTAGGACCACAGGGTATTGAACAAGGTCCTTGAGCACATGGGTTGCCATTGTAGCAAGGATTGATACATCCATTAGGATAATAAGGATTAGAAGGATTGCAAGGATTGCAAGGATTAGGATTGTAAGGATTGCAACCTAAATAAGGATTGCATTTACATTTTCCTTTTTTGCAAGAACTTGATGATGAATAACAAGAAGTTACACTGCAGGGATAACTGGTTGATGAACTTGATTTACAATGTTTGGAGCTTGATTTACTACTTGAACATGAAGTAGGAAAATCGCCATATCTATGATGTTTTTTGTGAGGCATATTATTTATATAACAATATGTCCTATATTAAAATTTTTCTGGGAGGGGTAAAATATATTTTTGTTTACATAATTTGTTACGTACAATTCTTTTTTTTCATAAAAAGGAATTTATTTAACTTAATAAATTTCTTGCCAGGATAATTGTCCATAAACGCTAACAGTTCCTGATACTGCTTGACATGTTAAAACTAGTACATCAGCAACATTATTTACATTTGAAGTTAATTGTAATATTGTTGTATTAAAAATATTAGATAAATCATTTAGAGAGTTAATACCTTTTGTAATAATATAATTTGTATTAATTACGGTACTTTGGTTTACATTTAATATAACAGATCCTGATCCACCCTCTAAAACTAAATATTGACAAATACTATTTGCAGAATCAACATCCGTCCATGAAGGATTTGGATTACTTAAAAATGAAATTCCGTCATGATATAATCTTAATCTCATAATATAAAAATCATTAGCATTTGTAGAAATTAAACCAACTAATGTAGGAAGGATAATTTGGTGATAATAGTTTGATGAACCACCTCGAATTGCTAATATAGCAGTTTCAGTGGTTCCTGCTGTCGCCCCAGTACTTGGATTTCCAGTATTAACTGAAAATGATCTACCTGCAGGATTATAACCACCTTCTGATATTACCGTTCCACATATTTGGATAAGGTAAGGAGTTCCTGATGGAGTTCCGGTACTAAGTAATTCATATCTAATTGGTAGATTAATTCCAGAAGTATATGGTCCTAAATTTAATCCATTAATATTAGTTATTTGATGACAATAATTAATTTTTCCATATGCATAAAAACCAAATCGTAATCTTCCAACACCTAACCATTCTAAATCAATTACAAATAATTGTGCTGTTGCAAAATCTAATTTTAATCCTGAAATGCCAGTTCCATCCATAGGATCAATATTCCATGAGACAGAAGGTGTAGGATCATTGGTTATCGTTGTAGAATTACTTGTTCTTATATTTACAGATATTGTTGATCCATTATATTCAAAATAAAAACCATTGTTGTCATCATAATACCCAACTCTTCTTAAATATCCAGATGCAGAAGATGACCCATATGTTGCATCAGCATTTAGTATAGCAGATGTTAATACTAATAATGATTTACCAGGTTGATATACACAATAATTTCTACTTTGAGATTTGATATAACCGATTTCTCCTGAATTTATTGTTGTTAAGGGTAAATAAGACTTACCAGTTGCTCCTCCAGTAAATCCTCCATTTGTACCAATAGTTAAACTTTGATTATTATTTAAAAATTGTTGTGAACCTGTTGTTCCTGGAACATAAGGTAATCTTAAATCTAATAAAGTTTGTGGATTTGATACTCTTAATTTACCAAATGCATCAATAGCTTGTTCATGTGTATTATTAAATGTACTAACTGAATTTGTTTCTTCGCGATTTTCAACTTGGGTGCTTAATCTTGAATTTATTCTACAAGAAGTTGGTGTAACACCATTAAAATCCACATATACCCTATAATATTTTTTTATAATAGGATATACTTTTGTAAAAGCTGGATATGGACTTGTTCCTGTAAAATATGTATCAGAGTAATAAAGTGTAAAAGTTGCTGGATCATCAGAATCAGAAAATTGAATATTGATTCCAAGTGGTTTCGAACTTACATCCGATTGTATTGTAAAAATAATTGAACTAAATCCTGTAGTTACAGTTGGTGTGCCTATATAGGTTGTATTGGTAACTGTAGTAGAATTATTTGTATCTTCTTGTGTTAAAACTAATGGAGTGAAAGCCATAAATTATTTAAATACATTTATAAATAATTTTAAAATTAAATTAAATAATTAACCATCTATTAGATCCATTTGATATTACTTGAACTGAACCCCAAGATATATTTATTACGAAAGAACTTAATCCTAAAATTTGATCTGATCCAGTTGTATTAATTGTTATATTATTATTAAGGGCGTTACCTGTTGCATCAGTTATATAATATATACGCTTACCATTTGTATCAGTCATAGTACTGATTTGTGGTAGTACAAGTGTTTTTGCATTTGTTGATGTATCAACTAAAAATAAATTATAATAATTTGGATCAGATGTTAATGCTGGAATATAGTATGGTGTTGTTGTTATTAACCCAGATATCGTATACGATGTAAATATATTTACACCTGTTGGACCAGTAACACCTTGTGAACCTGTTGGACCAGTATCACCTTGTAAACCTATTGGACCTGTAAATCCTGTATAACCTGTTGGACCTATATATCCTGTGTAACCTGTTGGACCTGTAAATCCTGTATAACCTGTTGGACCTATATATCCTGTGTAACCTGTTGGACCTGTGTAACCTGTTGGACCTGTGTATCCTGTATAACCTGTGTATCCTGTATAACCTGTTGGTCCCAATTGTAAATACATTACTTGAGTTACAGTTACAATCAAAGAAGGAATTGCTGGAATAGCAGGTGGACCTATTACACTTGGAACTGCAATAATTTGTACATTTGTATCAGATGATTGCCATACTAATTCTAAATAATCGTTTGCAGCTAATGTATAAACAAAATTCCATGCTGCAACTGAATATCCAGCACTTGAAGAACCACTTACAGCTATTTTAGTATTTGTTTCTGGTAAATCTATGCCATTTTTTGCTAACCATATATTTATGTCACTAGATGAACCACCAGCTGTTTTTGTTATTTGAGCAGAAAATTGAATATTATAAGTTCCATAATTTACAACTGTGATTCTGGTTGGTCTTCCTAAAGTATTATTTTGAATAGATACTCCATTTGCTTCAGCAACACTATTTAATTCCATATAATTTACCAAAGTTGCTCCTGAATTTGTTTGTGTGGTTGTATCATAAAATGAACCGTAATATCCTAAAACACCACCAGTTCCTATTAGACCTTGAGGTCCAGTTGGACCAGTTGAACCTGTTATACCAGAACCCGTTGGTCCAATTATACCAGTTGGACCAGTTTGGCCCGTATCACCTAAAATACCAGTTGGACCAGTATATCCTGTATAACCTGTTGGACCTATATATCCTGTGTAACCTGTTGGACCTGTATAACCTGTTGGACCTGTATTACCAGCAAGATTAGTAGATATTGTAGAAACAGTAAATGGTAATGTGCTATCTCTAAATTCTAGAGTTACTCCAGTATTTGGTGTTGAGTTATACATATAAATCTGAATTTGTATTCTGCTACTTAAACTTGCTAGTGTTCCTATCTGAACATAAGTTTGATATAAATATGGACCTTGTTGTGTATCAATAAATGTTGCAGATGCTTGACCAGCTGATCCAGCATCTCCACCAATATTTTTTATAAATAATCCATTTTCATTAACTTCATTAATCACAATCCAATACTTTATTTTATCAGGCCCTGAGTTAGCTCTTGCATATAATGTAGTTGCCCAAAGTCCAGGAATAATTGCAGTACTTAATGTTGTATTTGGTGCTGATATAAAGGTAGCAACATTTGTACCTGATGCTACTGTTGGGACTTGAGGAATAGTTACTAAAGTTTGAGATCCTGTATTTGGAATAACTAACAAATTTCCACTAACAGGAAATGTTGGGTTGGGTGGTCCAGTTGTTCCTGTGTCTAAATAATAAACTAGACCACTTGATATACCATTAATACCTTGTGATCCTGTTGCACCTGTATTTCCTTGTAAACCTGTTACACCTGTTACACCTGTAGGACCAGTATCACCTTGTAGACCAGTTGGTCCAGTTTGTCCTAAAGAACCAGTAGGACCAGTATCACCTGTTGATCCTGTAACACCAGTATAACCTGTTGGACCGGTGTCTCCTTGTAAACCAGTAGGACCTGTTTCACCAGTATAACCAGTAGGACCTGTTTCACCAGTATAACCAGTAGGACCTTGAGGTCCTGTATAACCTGTTGGACCTGTGTCTCCTTGTAAACCAGTAGCACCTGTAGATCCTATAGATCCAGTTGATCCTGTCTGACCTATTTGACCTGTTGGACCTGTTTCACCAGTATTACCTTGTAAACCTGTATAACCTGTAGGTCCTATATCACCTTGTAACCCAGTTGCACCTGTTGAACCAGTATTTCCTTGTGAACCAGTAGGACCAGTATTTCCTTGTGAACCAGTAGGACCAGTATTACCTTGTAAACCTGTAGAACCAGTGTCTCCTTGTAAACCAGTAGCACCTGTAGATCCTATAGATCCAGTTGATCCTGTCTGTCCTGTTAAACCTGGACCTGTTGGTCCTATAAATCCTGTAGGACCTGTTTGACCCATTAGACCAGTTGGACCTGTTAAACCTGGACCTGTTGGTCCTATAAATCCTGTGGATCCAGTAGGTCCTGTAAATCCAGTAGAACCAAATAAACCAGGACCAGTAGGTCCAGTTTGTCCAGTAGTTCCATCTTTTCCAATATAACCAGTTGGACCAGTTGGACCTGTTATTCCAAATTTATGACATTTGCTATGTTTTTTACTATGACACTTGCTATGTTTTTTACTATGTTTTTTACTATGACACTTGCTATGTTTTTTACTATGTTTTTTGATATGTTTTTTACTATCTTTTATATTATTTTTTATAATATCATCATTAAAAAGTTTTAAAAAATTATCCATAAAAAATTTTTTATTATATACTATTAAGATAATAAAAATTCTATAAAAAATTCATTTAAAAATAAGTCAATCAATCACTTTATTTTACACCACAGATTTATAAAATATTTGTATTATTGGTTCCATAAACAAACCATGTAAATTGGCCAGACTTACCATAAACAGTAAATTTACCATTGGAAACATCAGAAACTCCAAAGACAGGAATATTTTCACTAGAAGTGATTATTGGAGTAATTTGTGCTGTAAAGTCATATTCACATTCATTCACACAAGAATAAAAAGTTATTTCTATGTTTTCCCCATTTGTTATTTCACCTTTTCCTTTATAAAATACATAATTATTTTTAGTCAAATTATTTTGAGATGTAATTTTGGATTCTTTTACATCTTGTTTAAGTTTTTTAATTTCGTGCACTAACAAGCCGATTAATCCAATATAATTGACTGATTGAAGTTCGCCGTCATCTTTTTTACCTCTGACTAAATATGGATAAACTTCTTGTAATTCATGAGCTATTAAACCAATATCTTCATGATTGGTAAGAGTATTTGTATAATTTTTTGGTTTTAATTCATCAACTGTAAATTTATCATCCAAATCTTTAACATTTATCTTAATTCTATAATCTGATGTTGTATTTATTTCACCTCCCCATATTTCAGTTGCAGTAATACCTTGTGAATGAATCCAATCAATATTTCCGTTTGTAGAAGTTATTCCTTGAACTGTTAACAACGAATTTATTGGGTCGTAACTAAAATCAGTTGAACCAGTCACTCCAGAACCTTGGAAAAAAAGAACTTCACCTTCACCTAGAAGGATTGACCATTCTGGACCTGTTGGACCAGTGTAACCAGTAAAACCCGTGTATCCTGTAAAGCCAGTATATCCAGTATAACCAGTATACCCTGTAAATCCTGTATAACCTGTAAATCCTGTAAAACCAGTATAACCAGTGTAACCAGTATACCCTGTAAATCCTGTATAACCTGTATATCCAGTAAAACCAGTATAACCAGTAAAACCAGTATACCCTGTAAATCCTGTATAACCAGTAAAACCAGTATACCCTGTAAATCCTGTATAACCAGTATACCCTGTAAATCCTGTAAAGCCAGTATAACCAGTATATCCTGTGTATCCAGTGTATCCAGTGTATCCAGTGTATCCTGTATATCCAGTATATCCTGTAGGACCTTGAGGACCACCTTCAGGACCAGTAGGACCTTGTGGACCAGTGTATCCTGTAAATCCAGTGTATCCTGTAAATCCAGTGTAACCAGTGTAACCAGTGTAACCAATAGGACCAGTTGGGCCAGTTGGACCCTGTGGACCTTCATAACCTCTAGGTCCTGGAATAGAAATTATTGTTCCCGGAGTTTTGTGACAATGTTGATCTATTGGAATTCCATTAGTATAATTATATGTGGAATCACATCCTTGATTATATGATGCTGTAGAACTATCAAATTGTGAACAAGACGAATTTTCTGTTTGGGTATTAGTTGAACTTTCTATAACATGTTTTTTCGAATATTTATTTTTTGGTGGATTATGATCAGATGTTTCTGATATTTCTGATGTTTCTGATGTTTCAGATGTTTCAGATATTTCTGATGTTTCAGTAGTCTCTGTTATTTCAGTAACTTTATTATTTTTACTAATAAGTTTTTTTTCATCACATTTTTTTGGATTAAGATTAGGACCAGTGTGTCCATAATTTTCTTTCGCACAACTATAATTAAATCCAAGATTTGGTCTTAAAGATATTGTATTTTTTTTTGATCTAACAGGTTTATTTATTGATGAGGTTGGTAAGTCATTATGTTCAATAGTAACTGATTCTTCAATAATGTTTATTAAATTTGACATAATATCAATTATTATAATTTAATATTATAAAAAAAAAATAATGAGAATTAACACAATTTTTTAAATAAAATATATTTCTTTATATCATACTAATTATTTGTTTTTTCCAAATGAATTTTTACTTCGAGATCCTCTAAATAATTTTCATAGAATACATTTTTCTCGGAATATTTTTGTAATTTAATTCTTGTAATATTGTAAATATAATCCTGAGCATCTGTTTCTTCCAAGTCATATTTGACATTTCCAGAATAATAACAATTAATTGGATCCCAAGGATGAAGCCCTGCTAACTTTCTAGACATTTGAATCCGAGTAGCAATAAGTCTGTAATAATACAATTTATCAGTTTGTTCATCCCAACTTAAATTAGCAATCAGGATCAAATTAAAGTTATCAAACTTGAATTCTCTATGAGTTAAATTTTTCTCTTGGACCCCAAAATTATCAAGTAGTTCAATTGAGGAATTGATGTTAAATTCCCCCCTAGTAAATTCAAACCCTTCATAAAATCCAGAATCTATAATTGATTCAAGTTCGTTAACACTTGCTTTTAAAAGTGACTCATAAACTGTAGATACTGCCTTTCCATGTTTCTTAAAAATAAGCGCTTTAATTGGGCAAATTGATTTTGTAATAGAAACTTGTGATTTAGGAACAATCTTCAACTCCATAATATTACACTCATCAGAAACAAAGGATAAATGTTCCAGATATCTTGTTGAATATTTTGAATTTAACTCAGGATCAATAACTAGACTGATAGATTTAATTGGTTTCTTTAAGTTAATATTGTTTGTTCCTCTTAACAAATAAATTTCCTTAATTAAATTGTAAATAATATTAAAGTCATTGTGATGCTCAATTTGTTCTTGATTCATTTCAATTAAATGTGTAATCTCATTAAGGTGAATACTTTTTCTTGAATAAAATTCTTGATCAAATCCAATAATTTCAGAAAAACCTTTTAAATTAAGATATTGAGATTCACAGAAAAATGGAATTACTGCCCTAAATGTCATCAAAATTCTTTTAACCACATAATATAACGTACTAAGTCCTTGAACCCATTCTTCTTTAGATTCTTTACCCTTTAGAATAAGTCTTCCAAATTTAATGTATCCGTTATTTAAAACTTCAACAAGTGTATTAAGTGTTGATACAGCACGATTTAGATCATAATTTTTCATAGATCTGTTGTAATCTTTTTCAATTTGTCCATATTGTTGAAGAATCCAATTGTTAATAGGATTGGTAATTAATTTTACTGAAGTTTCCATTTGGAAAATAGGATTTGAATCATAGGTTTTATAATAAAGTTCAGTATATTCTTTGAAAAACTTAATTGAATTAATCAGAGGAATAATAATATCTTTGTTCTGATCACGAACACCTGATTTTGAAAATTTAAGTGGTTCAGCTCTTGTTGCTGGAGATCCAAGTAAATACAATCTCAAACAATCAGAACCATATTCATTTACGACTTCCATAATATCAGGATAATTTTTAAGACTTTTTGACATTTTACGTCCATCTTCAGCTAATACAAGTCCATTCACAATAACATTTTTAAATGGAATCACATCAAACAAACTTGCACTAAGAACTAACAGAGTATAAAACCATCCTCTAGTCTGATCTAAACCTTCTGCAATAAAGTCAGCAGGAAGAATATTATGAATTTGTCCATCTGTTGTTTGAATATAAGGATTAGATTTTTCATTAAATTGAATACCAAATGTAGAGTTTCTAAGTAGTTCTACAATTCCGTTACGATTAATTGCACTGTAAGGCATTGAACCAGACTCAAACCAACAATCTAACACTAAAGGAATTCTCTTGTAAACTTTTCCATTCTTTACAATTTCAATTTGATCAACAAAATGTCTATGAAGATCAGTAATAGAACCAGGTTCTAATCCTGCTAACTCTTCTAGTTCGTAAGAAGAACTAACACAAATAACATCCCCATCTTCACTTTTCCAAATAGGGATTGGTGTTCCCCAAAAACGATTACGACTAACACCCCAATCCTTAGCTGACTTTAGCCATGTACTAAATCTTGAAGAACCAACCTGGTCTGGAACCCAATTGATTTGATTGTTTAATTCAACAAGTCGCTCTCTCATGTCTTCCACTTTAACAAACCATGAACTAATGGCTCTGTAAATTAGAGGAGTGTCTGATCTCCAACAGAAAGGATAATTGTGAACAATTTGACGTTTATCATAATAATATCCAAGCTGTTTCAATTGAATAACAACCCATGTGTTTAAATCCATTTTAGATTTGTCATCCCGAAGAGATGCACCTCGTGCTCTCACAGGCGATGCGCCGTAGGTGTCAGAATTATTTTTATAAAATGTTCCCTCAAGTTCAGGAATATCATTTGTAACAAAACCATTTGTATCCATAGGTAAAAATAATTTAGAATCTTTTTGAATAATTCCGTTATCAATACATACCTTGTAGTCATCAGCGCCAAAACTTGGTGCGATATGGACTATACCTGTACCATCAGTAGAAGTTACAAATGAACCAGAAATAATTTTATAATCTGATGGTTTAAGCATTGGATTAAAATTAAAAGGTGGAATATAATTCTTTCCAACTAGTTCTTCACCCTTATAACTTCTAATAAGGTTAGTTTGTTTTTTTTTAAATACTGATTCTACAAGTTCATGAGCAACAATATAATTTGAACCATCTGATTCGACTAAATCATATACAAGATCAGGATTTACACACAGTGCATAATTTGAAGGAAGAGTCCATGGAGTTGTGGTCCAAACCATTGCCGAAACATTTGACAATCCATCAATTTGAATAGGTAACTTTATAAATAGAGAATCATCTTGAATTTCTTTATAATTTTGTTGTGTTTCAAAGTTTGACAATGGAGTTCCGCATGAAGTAGAATATGGCATTACTCGTACTCCTTCATAAATTCTATTTTTTTTGTATAGTTCAGAAAAAACCCACCATGTTGAATTCATAAATTCTTTTGTCATGGTTTTGTAGTCATTCTTGAAATCAATCCAACGTCCAAGTCTTCCCATAATTTCTTCCCATTTATCAGCGTATCTCAGTACAATACCTCTGCATTTTTCATTGTAATTTCCAATACCATAATCCATAATTTGTTGAGTAGTCTTAATTCCTAATTCTTTTTCAATTTCAAACTCAATAGGAAGACCATGAGTGTCAAACCCTGCAAATCTGGGCACTGAATGACCTTGTTCATGTGCATATCGTAGAACTGAATCTTTAATAAAACCTGCTAACACATGACCATAATGCGGAAGTCCTGTAGCAAAAGGTGGTCCATCGAAGAATACAAAAGGCTTATTATCTTTATGAGCTTCAATTGTTTGGGAAAAAATATCAGACTCTTGCCAAAATTTGTGAACTTTAGATTCGTCCATTGTTTATTGTGATAGTATATATATTATTACTTTTATCCATTATTATTTTATTCAATTTTTCTATAAAAATAAAATTTTGATTAAAAAACCAAATCAATATTGGGATGTGTTCCATTAATAGCAAGTTTCTCAAAAGAATTACATTTGTTAAAAGGAAAATTAATTTTTGTAATGTTTGGAATACTATGTGAATCCCATTCCCATGTAGAAGTATTCATTTTTCGCATAAACTTATTTGTATATGGGTTAATATTATATAAATAAATTTCATGACTCCAATCATCAGCAATTTCATTGGAATTTGATTTATTTTCTTGATTCAAGTCTTTATTAATTTTACCAGATTTTTTCCCACCTGAAAACCATCCATATGATTCTGGAGTTGTATTATCACTAAGACCTTGTGAAAACATTGGTGATTTATCAATATTAGATTCATTCCATTTTTTTGAACTAATTGGATTCATGGCGTCAAATCCAATACGTAATCCTAAATCCCAATAATTAGGTTGTGTCCAATCGATTGTTTTGTGATAGTGACGTGTTGGTACATAAATTTTACCAGCAATTACGTTATGTGAATAAGCAAAAGGATGATAATCTTGTGTTCCATGTTCTAATCTACAAATAATAAATCCCCAATAATCTTGATAATAATACATAGACAAAACCTCTTTTAGTTCTGGTGATAAAATAAAAACTTTTTTATCAGCTTGATTAACTTGTTGTAAATTTTTAGCAACTGAAACCAAATAAGAACCAACTTTGAAAACATCTAAATTTTCTGCACTTTCTATATCTCTATAATTTAAGCTAAGACTTTTATTTTTATTATAAAAACATGCTTTACAATCATCAAAAAAATCAGCATATCTTGATAAATCATGGAACTGAAGTGATTCAGGATAGGGAACTGGTAAAACCATTGCATTTCCTTTTGAAATATTATCAACTTTATTAGAATAAATTGTAATTTGTCTAGAACCATTTGCATTTGGTGCGCAAAATATTTTTGTATCAGATACGTTATTAATTTCTGTACTAATCAAACACATTAATATTTATATAAAATATCCATATATATAAAAAATATTTTTCAAACGAGTATATACAAATGCGGATCATATAAAAATCTAAGCGCTCTGGTAACGCTTGAGCGAGGGAGAAGCACAGGTGCCTACCCTCTGAATTCTGTGGGTAATGATGTCGCAATTATCTTTGGATGCCAACACAGTCCTATGCAGTTGCTCGGGTCTCATTCGAGTATAGGCGGGGACAGCCTGGAGCTGAGCAACAATAGACTGGACATGTGAGTCAATGA
>JACCDO012070057.1_pt1 | contig 21294 bp, 23 predicted proteins | sample 7446101 | NCBI WGS metagenome assembly JACCDO01 (sample SAMN15323440, study PRJNA562643) | freshwater metagenome | isolation source: river surface water | place: USA:Blue River Watershed | collected 2017-08-16
ATGAATTGATGCTGATCGATTTTCCCAATGGAAAGTTGCGTGAGCGGATATTTAGAGCAAAAGATATATACAAAAAATCATGGGCATTCTGGAAAACAAAAGAGCTGCTCCCTTGGAGTGAAGTGGTTTCTAAATGAGCCTGTTTTCGCAACGTCCGTTTTCCGAACGAACTGCAACCTGGTTGCAGCAAAGTGGCTTACATCCACTGTTAGCAAGGTTATACGCTGCGCGCGGTCTGGAATCGCCTGATGAACTCCCGTTGGAATTAAAGAATCTGCTTTCTCCAACCGATCTCAAAAATTGTCTTAGCACTGCATATCTGCTTGCCGATACATTGGAGAACAAAGAGCCCATGCTGATCGTTGCAGATTACGACTGCGACGGGGCTACAGCCTGCGCCGTAGGATTGCGAGGTCTAAAAATGTTGGGTGGTATTGATACGCCCATACAGTTTCTGGTGCCAAATCGCTTTACGATGGGTTATGGTCTCACCCCTGAGGTAGTTGAGCTTGCTGCACAACAAAACCCTAAGCCCAAGTACCTCATTACTGTTGATAACGGGATCGCGAGTGAAGCTGGAGTAGATCGCGCGCGTGAATTAGGCATGGAAGTGATTGTGACTGACCACCATCTTCCCGGTGATCGGTTACCAAAAGCAGCTGCAATTGTGAATCCCAATCAACCTGGCTGTACTTTTTCTAGTAAAGCATTAGCAGGTGTTGGGGTCATGTTTTATGTTTTAGTAGCCTTGCGTGCAGAGCTACGCAAACGCGGTAAGTTCACGAATGAAACTCAGCCTAAAGTAGAAAATCTTTTGGATCTTGTCGCCCTAGGCACCGTTGCTGACGTTGCACACCTTGATCGCAATAATCGCATTCTGGTTGCCAATGGATTAAAACGCATTCGCGCGGGCATTGCTCAACCTGGCATACAAGCATTGTCTCAGGTCGCCGGACGCGATCCTCGTAAGGCAAATAGCTTTGATCTTGGATTTGCAATCGGTCCTAGACTCAATGCTGCTGGGCGTTTGGCGGATATGACGCTGGGTATTCGACTACTACTTACAGATCACCCTGATGAGGCTATGGCATTAGCCCAAGAGCTTGATCGCATTAACCGTGAACGGCGTGTCATCGAAACAGGAATGCAAGAGACAGCATTAGCAAACCTCTCAGAAGAACAGCTCTCAGGAACTATCGCGCAACGCAATAGCATTTGCCTCTGGCATCCTGAATGGCATCAAGGTGTTGTTGGTATTGTGGCCTCGCGCTTAAAAGAACGTTTTAATCGCCCTGCCATTGTTTTTGCACCCGATGGGAATACTGGTGAAGAATTACGAGGTTCGGGTAGATCACTAACGGGCTTTCATTTGCGTGATGCGCTCGATATGGTCTCTAAGCGCGAGCCTGGCCTTATCCTAAAATTTGGCGGACATGCGATGGCTGCAGGACTCACCATACGCAAAGATGATTTTGCAAAGTTTGATCGCTGCTTTCAGGAAGTGGCTGATAGCTTGCTAACCGATGACATTCTCGAGCGTCGCCACCCTCATGATGGCGCACTCCTCCCTTCTGAATTTACCCCCGAAATTGGTGATTTACTCGCAGAAGAAATCTGGGGGCAAGGCTTTCCTCAGCCGGTGTTTTATGGGGCATTTGAGATCATTTCGCAGAACTTGATGAAAGAAAAGCATCTTCGCCTGATGGTTCGCCCCATGACCGAGGGTGCCTCGTCCAATACGAATGGAGCGCCGCTAACCGCTGTATGGTTTAACCGCACACAGAGCCTACCAGCGACAGCCAAACTTGCTTACCGCTTGGTAACCGATCGCTATCAAGGTCAAGCCCGAGTTCAGCTAATGATTGAAGCGCACGACGAAGACTCAGTAGCTAGCTAGTTCCCAGAAGCGCCCCCTACAACCCCCTTATAATTAGGGGATGGAAGCCGAACAACTAAATACCATTTCAAATACCTTGTCTGATCTGCTCAATCGTGAGCAAGCTCTACGGGGGTATCTTTGACTTCGAAGTAAAGTCACGCCGCCTTACTGAAGTCAATTCAATCCTAGAAGATCCCACCATTTGGGATGATCAAAAAAAAGCGCAAGCATTGGGCAAAGAAAAGAAATTGCTCGATGGTGTTGTCGCAACTCTCACCGACTTAAACAACAACATCACAGGAGCAATCGAGCTCTTTGATATGGCAAAAGAAGAAGGTGATTTTGAAACAATTGCCGCTATCGAACAAGATGTTGAGGGTTACAGCAAGGTCATTAATGATCTTGAGTTTCGTCGCATGTTCCATAACGAAATGGATTCATGTAACTGCTTTATTGATATTCAAGCAGGTGCTGGTGGCACTGAGGCATGTGATTGGGCCAGCATGCTCTATCGCCAATATCTCAAATATTGCGAGCGCAAAGGCTATAAAACTGAAATACTAGAAGAGTCTGATGGGGATGTAGCTGGCATTAAAAGCGCAACCATTAAGGTCGATGGTGAATATGCTTATGGACATCTGCGCTCAGAAACAGGTGTTCACCGTTTAGTGCGTAAGTCACCATTTGACTCCTCCAATGGACGCCACACCTCCTTTGCCTCAATCTATGTCTATCCTGAGATTGATGATTCGATTGAGATTGAAGTCAATCCCGCCGATATTCGCACTGACACCTACCGCGCCTCTGGAGCCGGCGGTCAGCACATCAATAAAACTGACTCTGCTGTGCGCTTAACCCATATACCAACAGGAATTGTGGTGCAGTGTCAAAATGATCGTAGCCAGCATCGTAATCGTGCTGAGGCAATGAGTATGCTCAAGTCACGACTCTATGAGCATGAAATGCAAAAACGCCGTGCTGAGCAAGATAAATTAGAAGCAAGCAAAACCGATGTGGGCTGGGGTCATCAAATCCGCTCTTATGTTTTGGATCAAAGCCGTATTAAAGATTTACGTACTAACGTTGAGATTTCTAATACCCAGAAAGTATTGGACGGCGATCTCGATGCATTTATTGAAGCTAGCCTGAAACAAGGTGTTTAATTTTTACTAATATGAACGATAAAACGAATTTGCCCCCAGTTACCGAAGCAGTTGATGAAAATCACATCATTGCTGAGCGTCGTGAAAAGCTTGCCAAGCTTCGTCAAAATGGAGTCGCTTTTCCAAACGATTTTGTACCGACCCATTTAGCTGCTGACCTGCATGCCCACTATGACGGCCTGACAAAAGAAGAGCTAGCTACCAAAAAGATTCATGTCAAAGTCGCTGGACGCATGATTCTGAAACGCGTCATGGGAAAAGCCAGCTTTGCCACTATCCAAGATCGCAGTGGACAAATTCAGTTCTATATCAATGATGAGTTAACCGGCACCGATACGCATAACGCCTTTAAACATTGGGATATGGGCGACTTTATCAGCGCAGAAGGCAACCTCTTTAAGACCAATAAAGGTGAGCTTTCAGTCGAATGCAGTAATTTGCGTTTACTCAGCAAATCATTACGCCCGCTACCAGATAAGTTCCATGGCCTTTCTGATTTGGAGACTAAATATCGTCAACGCTACGTTGACTTGATCGTCAATCCAGAAAGTCGCGAAACATTTAAAGCACGCAGCAAAGCCATCGCATCCCTGCGTCGCCACATGCTTGATGCGGACTTCATGGAAGTAGAGACACCAATGCTCCACCCGATCCCTGGCGGAGCCGCAGCTAAACCCTTCATCACACATCACAATGCACTAGATATGCAGATGTTCTTGCGTATTGCGCCAGAGCTCTATCTTAAGCGCTTGGTTGTTGGTGGTTTCGAGCGTGTTTTTGAAATCAACCGCAACTTCCGCAACGAAGGCGTGAGTCCGCGCCACAATCCAGAATTCACGATGATGGAGTTCTACGCAGCGTATACCGACTACCGTTGGTTAATGGATTTCACCGAAGGTTTGATTCGTGCAGCAGCAATCGATGCACAAGGCACTGCAGTATTAACCCATCAAGGTCGTGAACTCGATTTGAGCAAACCCTTCCAGCGTTTGACGATCAATGAAGCGATCCTCAAGTATTGTGGTCAGTCCGGCAAAAACTATGAGGCTGCTCAGTTAGAAGATGCTGCGTTCATTCGTGCCGAATTGAAAAAAGGTGGCGAGAACCCAGACTCTCCGACTCTCAAGAATGCTGGGATTGGCGCCTTGCAATTAGCTTTATTCGAATTGGTTGCAGAAGAACACCTTTGGGAACCCACCTACATCATTGACTACCCTATTGAAGTCAGCCCACTCGCCAGAGAATCAGATACTCGCCCCGGTATTACCGAACGCTTTGAGCTTTTCATTACCGGTCGCGAAATTGCCAACGGCTTCTCTGAATTAAATGATGCTGAAGATCAAGCCAATCGCTTCCGCAAGCAAGTCGAGCAAAAAGAAGCTGGCGATGAAGAGGCCATGTACTTTGACCATGATTTTATTCGCGCCCTGGAATATGGCATGCCTCCAACAGGCGGTTGCGGCATCGGCATCGATCGCTTAGTGATGCTTTTGACTGATGCGCCGAACATTCGTGATGTGATTCTGTTCCCGCATTTGCGTCGCGAGGAAGAGTAAGAAATACAGATTAGATGTAAGCGTTATATGGGATTTAAACCCATATAACGTCAACTGCATCATCTTAACTTCAGCTATTGTGGGTAAAGCTTCTTCCCTTCTGAATCTACAACGGTGACATTCACAGGAATACCAAGACTGACACTGGAAGACACGGTGCAAAAGTCCTGAAATTGCGCCAAAACGCGCTCCAAATTTTCCAAAGTTGCGCCTGGTACCCCAATATGTATATCTACGAAGATTGCCAGAATACGTAACCGGTTTTGTTCATTCCTACCAATTTCACAACGTGCTCTCGTTTCAATCGGCTCCGGATTTTGCTTAAATTTTCTCAATGCAAAAAGCAGAGAATCTGATAGGCAATTGGCGACTCCAGCCAAAAGAAACTGTGAGGGCGTTGCTCCTTCTGATTTCCCAAGGGGCGGTGGTTCATCACCATAAATAGGATCTCGCTCCTCGTTGTAATAAATAGCGAATTGATAATCCGCCCGCTGAACTAGTCTTACCGATGGCTCACCACTCACTAAATACTCCTTTAATTTGATCAAATAAATACAAAGTCATATTACTCAAACTTAATCGATTCTGGTTTGACAATGTCATTTCCATTGGATAACCATGCATCAAAACCACCCGAAATGGATTGCACATGCAAATAACCCATGTCTTTTAGTGATTTTGCAGCTAAGGCTGCACGACCACTAGTTTTGCAATATAAAACTATTTTCAGATCACGGGCACTAAGGCTTGGATCATTGTCTAGCTTAAATTCCAAAAGGCCTCTTGGGATGTGTATTGCTCCTGGAATATGTCCATTAGCATATTCATCAGCCTCGCGCACATCAATAATGACATCTGCCTGTTGAATTGCCTCTGGCGCATCCGCAAGACCAACTTCAGCTATTACACCCTTAGCCTGAACCACCAAATCATGTGCTGTTTTCATGATTATTCCTCAATAAATATATTAATTAATATTATATTTAATAGTATATTAATAAACACTGGAAATCAAGTGATGCACCTCTTATATAACAGCACCTGGAAAGCACCCCCTCATGCCCAAAAGAAATTCAGTGCCTAGTCAACCTTTGAAAATATCAAAGATCATTCGAGAAGCGATATAAATCAATAAAGATTGATCTAAATTGAGGATAATAGAAGCTTAGTTATCACAATTTTCGCTCTTATGGCTGCCTACAATACAGAAACTGTTCTTACCGTTCATCATTGGAACGACACTCTTTTTAGCTTCACCACCACCCGCAATAAAGGATTGCGCTTCCGTAGCGGTCATTTTTTGATGATTGGTCTCGAAGTAGACGGCAAACCATTGGTTCGCGCCTATAGCGTTGCCAGCCCAAATTATGAAGAGCACTTAGAGTTCTTAAGCATCAAGGTGCAGGATGGCCCCCTAACTTCACGTTTGCAAAAGATTCAGGTGGGAGACCCCATCTTAGTGAGCGAAAAGTCTGTTGGCACTTTAGTTTTAGATGATTTAAATCCAGGCAAACATCTCTACCTATTTAGCACTGGCACTGGTTTAGCTCCATTCATGAGTATCATTCGCGACCCAGAAACTTATGAGAAATTTGAGAAAGTTGTGCTGATTCACGGTGTGCGCCTAGTGAGCGAACTTGCATATGGTGAGTACATTAAAAATGAATTGCCCAAAGATGAATATCTTGGTGAGCTGATTCGTGAAAAACTGATCTACTACCCTACCGTAACTCGCGAAGCATTCAAACATACTGGTCGCTTAACCACCGCCATTGAATCAGGCCAACTTTTTAAAGATATTGGCTTGCCACCGTTAGATCCCGCCGTCGATCGCGCCATGATTTGCGGCAGTCCATCCATGCTAAAAGAAACTTCTGAAATGCTCGATGCCAAAGGTTTCAAAGTTTCTCCAAGCCTTGGTCAATTGGGCGACTATGTCTTCGAACGGGCTTTCGTAGAGAAATAATCTGCCAATTCTATATATCTAAAAGTAATTTAGATATCGCTATATATTTCTTGTAGATATATAGACCCCTTGGTAAATTCCTTCTAAAGAGAATTTACCAAGGAATACCGATGTCCCCTGTTAGAGAGCACTACAACCCCGTCATCACCCAGTTACTTCGTGAACATGACCGCCTTCCTCCTGAAAACATCGAGGAACGCAAAAGCTTTCAGCGAAAAATTCTATTCCTAATGAATGCCATCAAGCTCGAAGAGTTTGAGCAGTCCTTCGCATAATGTTGGACGTCCCCATGCTAGAGCTTTTCTTGGACTCGACTCATTATGTTATTGCCGGCGCTTTAGTGGGATTATTGGTAGGTGCAACTGGTGTTGGTGGTGGATCTCTAATGACGCCTTTGCTCACAATGATTTTTGGCGTTACACCTACTACTGCCGTGGGAACAGATTTGGCTTTTGCGGCCGTTACGAGGGGGTTTGGAACTGCTGCCCACAATCTACACGAGAATGTTCGCTGGGATGTTGTAAAGCTTCTCTGCATTGGCAGCATTACTAGTGCATTGATTTCAATATTTGCCCTTAAGCTCCAAGGACCGATTTCTGATAGCTTGAGTTACTTCATTCATATTTCAATTGGAATTTCAGTGCTACTAACAGGAGCCTCATTATTATTCAGGCAAAAAGTTTTGAAGTGGTCGTTAAATAACAAAAATTTTCTACCAAGAGGGTCGGACCTAAAAATTGCCACCATTCTTGTTGGGGTATTTATTGGGGTCTTGGTGACCATCTCCTCGATTGGCGCTGGCGCCATTGGCACGACCCTCATCCTGCTGCTCTACCCACACCTAAAACCCTCGCAAATAGCCGCTACCGATATCGCGTATGCGGTACCTTTAACGGCTTTAGCAGGTATCGGCCATTGGTGGCTTGGGAATGTCCATTTCGATCTATTGTTTGGCCTGCTACTGGGATCCGTGCCTGCGATTTGGTTGGTAACTAAAGTGAAAAAAATGTCTGCTAGCAATAAACGCTGGAGGACGTTCTCATGCAAATAACAGCATTGCAGCAGCCATCAGCACCGCTCTAACTCTCAATCTAACTCTCAAATTACTGAAAGTCAGTTTTTAAAAAAGATAGCTAGCAACAATATTTGCCAATGCACCTCCAGCCACCAACCAAACAAACAAGACGGCGGCTAATTTAATTGGCCTTATTCCCGCTTTTGCAATTGCAGAGATATGAGTAGTTAGCCCCAGCGCACCCATTGCTAAAGCAAGCAAAAAGTTATCTAGGTGAATTAACCCCTCACGAACTGAATGACTGATATAGCCAGTTGAATTAATGCCAATCGCAACCAAAAAGAAGATTGCAAACACTGGGAAAAATTTACTAATTGAATTCTTAGTCGTTTGGCCCGCTTTGTGATCGTCTGTATATTGATGACTTTTCTTATCTGTAAATGAAATAAAAGCAGATACTGCAATTAAAAATGGTGCCAACATGATTACTCGCACCATCTTAGCAATCACAGCAGTATTGGTGACATCCTCTCCAATAGCATCAGCAGTTGCCACTACCTGTGCTACTTCATGAATCGTAGAGCCAATATATATGCCAAATCTCTCTGGGCTTAGGTAGTCTGCATAATTAATCAATACATAGGAGTAAATGATTGGGTATATAAATATGGAAACTGTGCCAAAAATTACAATCGTTGAAATTGCAACGGCCACCTTATCATTACTAGCTTTCAAAATAGGCTCTGTTGCTAGGATTGCTGCTGCACCACAAATTGAATTGCCTGCACCGATTAAAACTGAGGTATCTCGATCTAGTTTGAAATACTTCATACCCAGATAAACCGACAAAATAAAAGTGGAGGTCAACATAAAGGCGTCAATGATAATTCCGCTGATTCCGACGTCCCCTATATCCTGAAAAGTGAGACGAAATCCATACAAAATAATCCCCAAACGCAAAACCTTTTGTTTAGAAAAATTAATTCCTGCACCACAATAAGAGATTAAAAATTTATAAATCGGCATATTGCCAATTGCAATGCCAATCAAGATGGCAAGGGTCAAAATACTAATACCATTTTTACCCAACGCAGGGTACCTACTAGACATCTCAATTGCAACTAATGCGACGATTGTTGCAAATAGTATCCCCGGTATGTTCTTAGCAAATGGCATCGATATGCAGCAGGACTAATTACGCAATTAACTCGCTGAAGTATTCATGCTGATCAGTATTGAGAGTAGAAACCCTCCACTCAATAGGATCATCCTGAATTCCTAACGCTACCCTACGAATGATTAATACGGGCGCATGGGGCTTCATCCCCAACCATTCTGCATGTTGTTTGGTCGCAAGCCCTGCTCTAAGGCGCTCGCTACTCCGGACTACTGTTTGCCCATATTGCATCTGATACAACTGATAAATGCTTCCCTCGCGATTGACATAGTCTGCTCGCGTGAGCTTTTGAAAGCGTTTTTTGTCTAGTGTGATTTGGTCAATCATCACACACTTGCCCTCCAAGTACAGACGATTGACTAGGCGCCACACAGGGGAGCCCTCTTTTATATTTAGCTTGGTTGCTTCTTCTTTATTTGCGGTAGCGCTTGTTAAAGAAACCAACTCAACCTTGGGGTTCACTTTTTTATCGATATCGTGCTTAACAACATGAAAAAAGTAATAGAGCAAACGTTTTAGATCATGCTCGGCAACATACGTTCCCCTGCCTTGACGGCGTACCACAATCCCCTCGGCAACTAGCTCATCTACTGCCTTGCGCAAAGTGCCAATAGAGACATCTAATTCTTTAGATAAATCCTTTTCGGCAGGCAAAGCCTGCCCCATAGGATAGCGACCCCTGACCAGATCCTCGGTGATCTTTTGCTTTACCTCTTGATAAGCGGTCAGGGATTTCATGCTCTATGACTTATGCTGATTCGTATAAACGAGTCAATACGAACTCACGATGACCGAGAATTTCAGAAGCGGTTAACTCACCATCAGCAGTGCGCAAGAGGCACTCCAACAATTTATCGCCTGCTTGATCCATATTTTCTTCGCGACGCAATAAACCAGAAACGTCAACATCAATATGCTCACCCATCGTACGAACGGTTTTGGGGTTTGCACAGATCTTAATTACAGGAAGAATTGCATTGCCAATCACATTACCTTGGCCAGTTGGGAAGAAATGCGCTGCAAATCCTGCGGCAGCACACAATGTGACCATCTCAGCCGCAGCAGAAGAAGAGTCCATAAAGTGTAAACCTGGAATCTTAGGCTCTTCACCCTTATCCAAAACGCTATCAACAATACATTTCTTACCAATTTTCTGAATATTGCCTAGCGCTTTTTCTTCAATGGTTGTGAGACCACCTGCGATATTACCCTTGGTCGGCTGAGAATCAGATAGATCGCTTGTTTTATGACGCTCAATAACATCTTGATAACGATCAAACATTTCGCGGAACTTTTTCTTGACTTCCGGAGTTCTGCAACGGGCCTCAACTAAGTGTTCACCACCAGTTAATTCAGTAGTTTCACCAAACACTAGCGTAGAGCCAATAGCGTATAGCTTGTCAAATGCATCACCCACTGTTGGATTGGCGCCGCAACCAGATGTCGTATCTGATTCACCACATTTGGTCGATACCCAAAGCTCAGAGAGCGGTGCCTTCACACGCTGTTGCTTTGAGGCATGCTTCATCATCTTATAGGCTGCTTTACTTGCTGCAGCAATCGTTGCAGTATCACCGTTACCTTCAATCCAGAAACCTTCAACTGGCTTACCTGATGCCTTAATGCCATCAACCACAATCTTGGTCCACTGAGGCTCAATGCCAATAACAACTACTGCAGCCACGTTTGGATTGCAGCCTGTGCCGATCAAAGTGCGGAAGTGCAATTCCAAATCAGCTCCGAACTGTAAACGGCCATAAGAGTGAGGAATTGCCTGTGTACCCTTAATATTGTTGGCTACCGCTTCGCAAGCGGCATTCGATAAATCGTCTAAGGGCAAGATAAGCACATGGTTACGAATACCCATACGTCCGTTTTCACGGCGATAACCCATAAAGGTCGCGTCTTTCAAATTAATCATTTTTATCTCTTTCAATGAATAGTAAATAAGGGCCTGGATTACCAGCGCTTAGTTTTAACGTTTTGAACGTGGAGATGCTCTCCTTTTTTAATTGGCGCAACTACCTTGCCAATATCAACGCCATACTTCATTACCGTATCGCCCGGCTTGAAGTCATTCAATGAAATCTTGTGCCCAATTGGAATATCGCTTTCAGATTTGATATTGAGGGTTAAATCACCATCCATCACCCAGCCAATCAAATCATCACCTGCTTTTACCCCTTCTACCACCACCACTCCCACGCCATCACCTGGCTCATGCACGACAAAATGGATCATGATCTTCTCCTCTTTAATCCCATCAATGAACAACTAATTCCACGACTGACGAATGCCAGCATGTATCTCTTCTAAAACCGCTTCAGAAATATTTACACCCTCTTTGAAACCTGATGCGCGTTGCTTAAAACGTCTTTGCCCCGGGATGCGAGTACCTGCATCAGCAGCTAAGGTTTTTAAGAAATCTTGCATTTTGTTAGCAAATACTTGACTACCAGCTAAGCCTGGATCAATTGTGAGCAAAAGCTGTCCGATGCGTGGACGATTACCTTTAGCATCAAAAAAAGAATCGGCTTCATAAGAAAAACGGCTACCAGACAAACCGACAACCAATAATTCAATAATCAGGGCTAACAAGGCACCCTTATCCCCGCCAAGAGGAACCATTAAACCTTTGAGTCCCTCATTTGGATTAGTCGTTGGTTTACCGTCTGCAGTAAGCGCCCATCCCTCCGGAATAGACTCACCCTTTTTAGCCGCCACCAATAATTTCCCACGAGCAACAGCGGATAAAGACATATCGATCACTAAGGGATCACGATTTGCAACTGGGAAGGCCGCAGATAGAGGATTCGTTCCAAATAGCGCTTTACTACCGCCGATCATCGGCATCGCTGCAGGAGTATTGCCAAACAACAATGAGATATACCCAGCTCGCGCAGCTGCTTCAGTAAAGTGACCAGCAACACCAAAGTGATGGCTGTTAGTGACAGCAATCAGGCTAACTCCTGTTTTGGATGCTAAGTTGACAGATAAGTCTGTAGCAAATCGCAAAGCAGGAAAAGCCAACCCATCGCAAGCATCAACCAATGCTGCGCAGGTTTTAAATGGACGCACCTTCACCTTTGGCGCTAACTCAATTCGGCCATGCTTGGCATGCCCTGCATATTGCGAGACACGCGCTAAGCCATGCGAAGCCAAACCATCTAACTCAGCCAAAGCTAAAAATTGGGCTGTTTCATGGGCTGCATTAACTCCTATGCCAGCCGCCTGTAGGCCTGATGAAGCTAATTCAACCATCTGCTGATAAGATAAATTCATACTAGGCACCTAAAAAGCGATTAACTTCGTCTGCAATCATTTGACTCACCCGTTCATTACTTTCATGAGTTACGCCAGCAATATGCGGAGTAAGAATCAGATTCTCAATGCCACTAAAGTGGCTCAAATCCTTTGCTGGCTCAGTCATGAAGACATCAATCGCAGCACCGCCAAGACGCCCAGAACGTAAGCGCTCTGCAAGAGCATTCTCATCAACAATTCCGCCCCGCGCTGTATTTACAAGGCAAGCACCCTGCTTCATCAAATCAAGGGTAGCCGCATTAAATAAATTTTTTGTTTCTGGTAGATAAGGTAAATGCAAGGTGATCGCATCACTGACTTCAAGCAAACCCTGCAAAGACAAAAGAGGCACCGTGAGCCCCTCTAATTCCAATGCATTGCCAGAAAGCATAGGGTCATAAGCAACACACTTGAGCCCAATCGCATTGGCTTTTTTAGCAACTACCCTACCGATGCTACCAAAACCAACAATTCCTATCGTTTTTCCTAAAAACTCATGATATGTAGAAAACCGTGGGCGTGGCCACTCACCTTTTAAAGTGGCAATACTCGCCGGTATTAAACCCCTAGTTAAAGCAATTGCTGCGCCAACAACATATTCAGCGACAGATTCAGCATTGGCGCCAGTTGCTGGTATCACTTTGATATTGCGCTCTGCGCAGGCAGGCAACTCGATATTTTCTAGGCCAACCCCGAGTCTTCCTACTACTTTTAATTTTGGCGCGCCATCCAAAACTTCTTTATTCACTTGCGTAAGGTTGCGAACAATCAGTCCATCGATATTTTGCATTGCAGCAATTAGTGCTACTCGATCCTTATACAGCTCTGGCTCATAAACAACAGCATGTTTAGAGCGCAGGGTTTCTAGGGCTTGACTTGTAATGAACTCAGAGATCAAAATAGATGACATATCTAGATCATATAGATGATTTAGATATCTTGCAATACCCAATTATTGTGCAATGCAACTACAAAAATGGTTGCATAAATCAATGGCTGGAGGAGACACTAATAACTTATAAGCTTATTACTAATAAATTGAGATGGTTTTATATATTTAGCAGTAAATACAAATAAGATATTCAATTCAAATTACCTATGGAGATGCTAAGCATGATGAAGAAATATTTTAGAAAGCTTGGGGGTGCAATTTTATTGGTAGCAGGTTCACTAATGATGTTGGCCTCGCCACTTGCGCATGCACAAAATTGGCCAACGAAACCCATCAAATTGATTATTCCATTTGCCGCTGGTGGAACAACTGACATTCTTGGTCGCCTTCTTGCCCAACAACTATCAAAAGACCTTGGACAAAATGTCATTGTTGAAAATAAACCTGGTGCTGGCGGAAATATTGCAGCTGAGTTTGTTGCTCAATCTCCTGCTGATGGTTACACCATCATGCTCGCCTCCGGTAGTATGTTGACCGTCAACCCTAACCTCTATAAAAAACTTCCGGTGAACTATGCCAAGGATTTTGTTTATATCACCAATGTAGCTAGCGGCCCAATGCTAGTTTCAGTGAATCCGAAGTTACCTGTAAAAAATCTTGCTGAGTTTATTGCTTACGCAAAGACTAAGGACCTCAACTTTGGTTCGGCAGGCATTGGAAGTCAGGTACATATGGCTGGGGAAAATTTAACTTACGCCGCTGGTATTCCAGCTACCCATGTGCCATACAAGGGAGAATCGGCCGCTATCAATGATCTTGTAGCGGGACAGATTGACTTTATGGTCGGCAACCTCACAGCTGCTACTGGCTTCGCTAAAAACGGGCAAATCAAACCATTGGCAGTAACGAGCCAAAAACGTTCTAAGCAACTACCGGATGTTCCAACCGTTGCAGAGGCAGGCATTCCAGGCTTTGAGTCTACTGGCTGGTTTGGATTGGTAGCTCCCGCGAATACTCCAAAAGTAATTACTGACAAAATCTATGCTGCAACTGTTAAAGCAGTCAATTCTGAGGCAATGAGAAACAGCCTTGACCTAAATGGATTAACTGCTGTCGTAAACAACCAAAAAGATTTTGAGTCCCAAGTAAAAGCTGAATCAGCCTCATGGGAAAAGGTGATCAAAGGCAGAAATATTAGCGCCCAATAAAAACACGCCAAACTATTAAAAGGTGAAGATGAATTCTTCACCTTTTTTATTTTAAATTTGACGTATCAAAAGCATCGTTCCGGCAAAAATTAATATCGATCCATAAGCAACTCTCATTGAAGCATTGCTCAATTTAGTATGAACATGGGTGCCAAGCCAGATTCCCAAAAAAGTTGCTGGCATCAGACATACAGCTAAACCAATTACCTGCCAGCTTAATATCAATCCAGTCACCAGCATCAAAGTTAAACGCAGGAAAGTCAGCATAAATATTGCAAATGCCATTGTGGCGCGCAACATCTTTGGATCATTAATCCTTAAGCCTAAGTAAGATACGTAAATTGGGCCACCAGTTGCAAATAAAGCGGTAAATGTACCCCCAAAGAACCCAAATGGTGCGGCCCACCATTTACTTATTGGCTCCCTCATCTCAGTATTTCTCTGCCAAATAACGCGCGCGCCGTTAATAGCGGCAAAACATCCTAATGTTATTAAAAGCGGCTCACTTGGTGAGTTCACTAATAAATATATGCCTAAAATCATACCCACGAAACTGAATGGAAATAACCATTTGAGCTCTTTTAGATTGGCATCTTGAGAAGACTTTCTTCCTATATATAAAGAAGCGCAGATATCAATTATCACCATCATTGGCACAACTACTTTTAGCGGAAACATCTGTACAAGTAATGGTACAGAGATAATAGAAGAGCCAAATCCAGAAATGCCAAAAATAAAATAGGCAACGAATACAACCAGTGTTGCTATAGCAAACTGGAGGGGCTCAATCAGATCAAAAATATTAAGCCTCTACTAAGATGGTTTGCCCTGGTCTAATCATAGTAAATTGGACCGGTCTTTTTTCGATCATCAAATCTTGTTTGCTCAATTGAACAGCTGTGTAATAGGAATCCTCAAAAGATCCTGGGTCTGGGAAATCGTCACGATAGTGAGCGCCTCTAGAATTCTCACGCGCAATCGCTGCCTCGGCAACTGCCTGACTGACTAGAATAAGATTTTGCAAATTCATCCAATCCTGCCAAGTATTGCTATATTGCCGCTGAATGTTGCCCACACCTATTTGACTTAATTGCTCAGCTAAATTTTTCAGGGTTTGGCGAGCGCACAGTAGGGATTCTTTGGTTCTAGAAATACCAACATCATCCCACATACAATCGGCCAAAGCATCCCGTATTGCTTCGATGTCTCCGACAGCGTTATTAAAGGGAATTTCATGCGACCGAATGCTCGAAGCAACTTCATCCATGTCGCAATCTGCTAATTGTTGTGTAACCACCCAATGTGCCATTGTCTCACCTGCAATACCACCAAATACAGTTGAGTTAGCTACCCCATTACCGCCTAAGCGATTAGCGCCATGGACTCCACCAGTGTCCTCACCAGCAGCAAATAGACCTGGCAATTGCGTACTGCAATCTTTCTTAAATACAAGCCCACCCATCATGTAATGTGCCGTAGGAACTACTTCCACTAGATCATTAGCAAGATCAAATCCGCTATCTGCGCATCGCTCAACCATGCCTTTAAATTGCTTGCGCACATTTTCTGGTCCTAAATGACTCATTTGAATATAGACGCCACCATTTGGTGTGGCACGTCCAGCACGGATTTCAGAATTAATTGATCGAGAAACAATATCTCTAGTAGCACGCTCATTGCGTGGATCATATTTGCCCATAAAGCGCTCTTGATTGCCATTGAGCAAATAACCGCCCGCGCCTCGCAACCCCTCCTCTAGAACGGTTCCTGTCATACGAGTTCCTGGGCCAGCCAATAGCCCCGTTGGATGAAATTGAACCATTTCCATATCTCGTAAGGTTAAGCCGGCTCGCAATGCCATCGCCAATCCATCACAACTCTTATCTCCAGACGGCGTATGGTATTTGTACATGGTTGGACCACCACCAGTCGACAACAGCACCGCTTTTGCCCGAACAAGAACAAACTGACCAGTCTGCATATTGAGCATTAATACTCCGGCAAGCGATTTTCGATCTTTACTATGAATTAGGTCTATTGCACGATGCTCTTCTAGTCGATTAATTCCACGGGACCAGACTTGCTCTGCTAGGCGATTAATAATTTCAATGCCAGTTAAGTCGCCTTTATGTACAGTGCGATCAAATGTTTGGCCAGCAAATGCCTTTTGATGAACAGTTCCATCAGGATTACGGTCAAAAAAACAACCTAACTCATTTTCTAATTCATGGATGCGCTCCACAGCCTTACTAACCAGAGTCCATGCTAGATCTTGATCCGAAAGCCACTTACCACCCTCAATCGTATCCATAAAGTGACGCTCGACAGAGTCACCTTCGGCCAAAGCTACGTTGTAGCCACCTTGTACCATCCTTGTGCAACCACATTTACCTAGCAATCCTTTAACAGCAATTGTGATATCTAATTCAGGATTCACTTGATGTGCATGTAATGCGGCAAATAAACCTGCACCACCAGAACCTAAAATTAAAATATCAGTTTCAATGGTTGGTATATTGCTCATGATGTAATTCCAAGACTTTTGAGAACGGCTTCCTTTTTACTTGCAACATCAGCCTTGACTTCTTGATAGATGCTACCGCCATGGCTATCCATCGCCACTAGCAGTGGGCCAAAATCTTTTATCTTAAAGCGCCATAATGACTCCGGATTAAGATCATCCATATCAACATCTTCAATTTGCTCAACCCATGTTGTTTCAAGAGCAGCAGTCCCTCCAATAATGGCTAAATAGACCCCTCCTAATTCTTTGAAAGCCTCGGCAGAACCCTCACGCATGCCGCCTTTGCCCACAATCATGCGCACACCATTCAGGGTCATTAAAGGGCGGGTAAACCTCTCCATTCGATCTGAGGTTGTAGTGCCTATGCAAATCGGCTCATACCCGGCTGGAAATTTTTCACTTTTTTCCACTTTACGAACATTGGGCGCAGTATGAATGACTGCGTGACCACTTAAATCGAATCTGGTCTTACGACCATGATCGAACATATGAATTTGCGTAGCATCACGAATACCAAATAAAGTATTTTGTAATGTAACGGTGTCATTAATGCGTAATTTACGAATATCCGCCTCAGTGACGGGAGTAGCAAGGATGTAATGCGCCATCGGTAACCTCCTAGAATCCGTAGCTAACGCCAGACGGTGTAAAAGTAGCGCGAGCTCTTCGTGCAGAGTGACACTGCATATTCACTGCGACAGGATTCAATGTAATGTGAGTATGAGCAAGCTCAACATGAACAGCAAAGGCAGTGCCATCTCCACCAAGTCCTTGAGGGCCAATACCTAATTGATTGACTGCAGCGCTTAACTCTCGCTCTAACTTAGCGCCTTCTTCATCACTGCAGACGCTACCCAATTCTCTTGTGGCTGCTTTTTTTGCCATAGCCACACATTGATCAGAAGTGCCGCCAACTCCTACCCCAACAATCGTCGGGGGACATGTTTTGCCGCCCGCAGAAACTACACTTTCAATCACAAATGATTTAACACCACTAATTCCATCTGCAGGGATTGCCATTTTTAAGAAGGAATTATTTTCGGAACCGCTCCCCTTTGGAACCATTTCAATTTCAACTGTTTCAGCTTGGTCAAAAAAATCAATATGAATTGCTGGCATATCAATACCGCAAGAAGTATGATTATTTTTACGCGTGATCGGATGTACCACAGATGATCTCAATGGATACTCTTTAGTTGCCCTCTCGCAGCCTTTGCGAATTGCCGCTTTTAATGCCATGCCATCAAATTGCACATTACTGCCAATCTTCACGTTATAAATAGGAAGGCCAGTATCTTGGCAGAGGAGATTATCTTCCCGTTCCGCAACAGAGATATTGGTGATCATGGTTTTTAACACTACCTGAGCGCGAGCATCAGTCTCAACCGCATTTAAACGATCAATGCCAACCTTAATGTCATCAGGCAAAATTTTAAGAGCCCGAATATAGAGCTCTTTACAGGCCTCTTCCACTAAATTCAGTTGTAACTGCATGTGATTCCAATCAATTAGAAAAATACAAGAACAACAGTCCGCAAGCAATCGCGAACAAGATGGAGAGTTGAATCCAACCTTTACGCAGACCCTTCCATGGACCAAACTCAATCATCAATAAGCGTATGCCGCCTGCCAAATGTATTGCGAGCAATATAACTAGCGCCCACTCACCAAACTTAAAGATCCAAAAATCTGTTAGCGCTAATGACTTTTCAAAACCTTGCGCACCACGCAAGGATTGGGAGAGCATCATAAAATGCAGAGGCAGAAAGCATGCCAAAACTAAACCAGAGATACGATGACTTAGGTAAGCAAAATAAGAGAGATGGCTTTTAGCACGGTAATCTATTTTTGGTCTATCACTCATCACTGACCACCTGTAAAAACACCAACAACAGCTAAAGTTCCTAGCGTCAAAATACACAACGCAAGCATCCATGACAATGGTTTTGCAAGGCCGCTTCTCGGGAAGGTTTCTTGCAAAATATTCGCCAAACCAATTGGTGCGTGGACAAAACAAGCAATCACAAATATTTCATAAAAAATTGCGAAAGGAATATTGCCCTGGGTTCGCCCCAATATTTCTTGCGCACTTAAACCATCTCTAATAGCGAAAAAAATCATTAGCAAATGAATTGCGACACAAAGACCCAGAACCATTGCACTAATCCTCTGCGCGTACCAGAGCTTTGCTTGCAATATTCCAGCACTCATAACTTGCCCCACTTACTTCCTTTAACAGCAGCCCTGGCAATTAACTTTTTCAGCCCAGCGATACTTGCCGTTGGCTCGATACCCTTTGGGCAGCGCTCTGTGCATGAACCTTGCGTATGACATGCGTGACAACCAGCATCCCCCGCTATGGCACGCATACGATCAAGCTGCTGAATATCTCTTACATCATTCACGAGCGTCCAAGCACGGTTAAGCGCAGCAGGCCCAAGATACCCCGGTCTAGCCTCAACAACTTCACAAGAGGCATAGCACACTCCACAACCAATACATTCAATTCCAGCATTAGCTAATTGACGCTCTTTTGATTCTGGCTCTACTTTTGCAAATTCGTCCCGGCGAGTTTGGCTACCCTTAAAAAACCCTACAGCACCCTTCCATTTATTAAAAAAATCTCGCATATCAGTTGCCAGATCTTTAATGACAGGTAGATTGTTTAATGGGGCAATTTCTAATGAATCGCCTTTCAAGATTTGTGACACATGAGTACGGCAAGTCCAACGAGCCACACCATTCACAGTCATTGCACAAGATCCACACATCCCAACACGACAAGCAAAGCGATAACTTAATGACGGATCAATTTTTCTCTGGATATAAGTCACGACATCCAAAACAGTTTGATTTGGGTTACGCGGAACCAAATACTCAACAAACTCTCCCTCTTGGGATCCACGCCACACTTTTACTTTGAGATTTGCATTTGACATGCCCTCATTATATGGATGAATCATAAAAAATAAATCGAATTAATTTTTCTTTTATATAAAATTTTTCTTTATAATTATGGCCATGTCTAGTATCAAAACCCTTAAAAACTTCCTTGCCATCACGCGGCATAAAAGTGTTGCTGCAGCGGCTAGAGAAATTGGTCTCACCGCCGCCGCTGCTGGTCAGCAAATTCAGCAACTAGAAAAGGAGATTGGGCTAGAGCTATTTGATAGGTCAAAACGATCACTTAGTCTCAATGGTCACGGCAGAGCACTTATTGAACCCATCCAAGAAATCGTGGCTCGCTACGAAGCTCTTGGAGCAAACCTCAAATCTGACCTTAGCGGCAGTATCGTTTTGGGAGCGTTAGTCTCCACCCTCATGGGCGCATTTGGTAAAACCCTGAATGAATTAAAACAAAATTTTCCAAGTCTCGAGGTCAAATTAATTGCTGGACTTTCTAGTGACTTTCTCAATCAGATTCTGGAAGGAAGTATTGATGCAGCCATCGTAACTGAGTCACCATATACCTTGCCTCAAAATGTTCAATGGACAGAACTGTATAAGGAGCCCATGATTTTTATCTCCCCAAAAAGTTCTTCAGATAAACAAAAGAATGACGGCAGTCTAAATACAAAGCTACCGTTCATTCGCTTTGAACGAAATACTTGGACAGGGCATCTTGTTGATCAAACAATAAAAGCAAACAGACTTACCATACAAGAAGGTATGGAACTTAATTCCGTTGAGGCCATTATTGAATTAGTGAGGCAAGGTCTTGGTTATTCGATTGTCCCAAAACTGGCCAATATTCGCTGGGAAAATGATCAACAACTCCACATTCGCGAGCTTCCTGGAAAAACAATCTTTCGTAAGGTCGGCCTTTTAGAGCGCAAGAAACATGGCAGACAAAACATTACAAAAGCCATTAAGCAACATTTTTTATCCAACTTATAAGGCTTCGCGATAAAGGGCTGCCGCGTCATTCAAAGTAATTTCTCGTGGACTGTTCAATAGTAGTCGGGTTTGTAACATGGCATCACGTGCCAATTGATCTACATCAGCTTCAAAAATTCCAACTTCTGACAAACGCTGTGGCAAACCTAATTCCCCCGCAAGACTTCCAAGATAGCCTGCTAACTGAACCGCTTGTTCCAAGGTTGTTCCTTTTAGGCCTGGCTTGATAATTTGACCAAGTTCCGCATACATAGGGTGAGCAACATCAATACAAAAGCGCATTACTGGCGCCAGCATCAATGAATTTGATAATCCATGTGGAATATGAAATCTTGCGCCAATAGGATAGGCCAGGGCATGCACTCCAGCAACCGGCGCATTGGTAAATGCCATTCCTGCTAGGCAGGCACCAAGCAACATATTTTCACGTGCAACTATGTCACTTCCAACTCGGACTGACTGATGCAAATTGTTAGACAATAGTCTTAGCGCTTCTTTTGCAACGCAATCTGACATTGGGTTTTTCAACCTCTTAGTCGTAAACGCCTCAATCGCGTGGACCATAGCATCAATGCCCGTTGCTGCAGTAACATGAGGCGGCAATCCAAGCGTTAATTCCGCATCGAGAATCGCTAAGTCTGGTAATAGATATGGGGAGAGGACGCCCTTTTTCTCACTTTCACTTACTGTTACCACAGAGCTCTGTGTTACTTC
>JACCDO010756788.1_pt1 | contig 21287 bp, 7 predicted proteins | sample 7446101 | NCBI WGS metagenome assembly JACCDO01 (sample SAMN15323440, study PRJNA562643) | freshwater metagenome | isolation source: river surface water | place: USA:Blue River Watershed | collected 2017-08-16
AGTGTAATTACTTATTAGATTTGATAAACTATTCATCACAAATTTAATTTTAATTGTGCTATTATTCATATTTGATATTGGTAAATATTGATTGGTATATGTAAAAAATAAAGGTATAACTAAATTAAAATAAAAATTACCATCACTATCTGTTCTAATAGTATATAATTTTTGACCATCTTGACGTTTAAACATTTTTAATAAATAATAACCAAAAATTACATATATATCTGAATCATATTTTTCTAGTATTACATCATCTATCATAAATTCAATTGATTTAAATAAAAATAGTGCCATATTATCTATCCACTTTACATCATTATAAATTGTATTATTTGTAGTAGTTGTTGATACTGTGTCTGGAATCTTATTAAATCCAACATATTTGTATGAATTATTGTATAAATTTATTACTGTATATTTGAATGATAAAATATTATTATTTGTTGTTGTATTTTGGAAAATATCGTAATTATATAATGAATTTTTTGGAAATAACATAATATACTCGGTGCTATTTATTTGCTCTAATATTTCACCTTTAGTATAAAAATAGGCAGCATCTGTTAGTGTTGTATTAAGTATCTCTGAATAATCATATGAATATATATTATATACACCTGGATTAATATAAGTATTACTTCCTATTATCGCATACGAGTCTTGCACCATTATAACTAAACAATTAATAAATTCATTATTATATACATTAACATTTGTGGAGAAAGTAAATGATGTATTATAATTAAATTTATAAAAATATGTGGCATCAAATTCATTTAATTTACTGTCTAAACATTGAATCACTGGAATAAAATATGGACTCAAATTTTCATATTGAGTATCATTATATGATACTATACTATAAGCCTGATTATTTATTGGTTCAATTATATTATATGTTTGAGGAGTTATTGTTTGTCTTAATCTAATATTATTTATTATTATTCCAGCATCAGTAACTATTTCTAAATACTTCCCAAAACTAACTATTGCTGGATAAATATTATTATTTATATCAACTATCTCAAATATATTATCGCTATTTATTAATCCAGATGGTATATCTGCTATTATTTTAGTATTTTCATAACTAATCACGTCTAAATAATAATCTTTAACCATTGTTAATATAATTGAAGGCCCTAAATTACCAGGTAATATATATGTTGTTAAATAAAAATATATAATTGAATCACTTACTTTATAAATAACTGCATCATAACCATCTAAATTTAATGAATCATTTAATCTGATATTCCAATTATTATTAATCTCATAATAAAACTGATTTAATTCTGTTATAGTATTTATTCTATAAGGAATTGATTCATTGAGTCGATAAATATGAGTTACATTATTTCCTAATACACTATTAATATCTGTTAATGTATATTTTATTCTCAATTTATTGTTAGTTAATATAGTTAAATTAGTAATATTACAATTATCAACTGTGAATGATAAAGGCAATTCTATATCTGTTTGATTATATTTTATAGGTTCTATATCTCTATCTAAAGTTAAATCTGATATTTTTTCATTTATAAAATTATATGTTAATATCTCAACATTTGTAAAAATTTCATATAATTCATTTGGTGTTACATCTACTAATTCATCTATATATATTAAATCATTTAATGTTAATAATTCATATGGAATATTATTAATTATTATGTATATGAATGAACTATTATAATTTGAAGAAAATGTTAAAAATGTTTTATTACTTGACTTTAATACAGTTTTAACAACCACTTTATACACTATTTTTAATGGCATGGTTATTTTATAAAATTGATAGCTTTTATTTTTATCTATTATAACTATGGATGAAATGGTATATTTATATCCTATATTTGTATCTCTAGTTATACTGTATATTGTGTCATTTATATACATGTATTCATAATAACTATCTGATGTATTACTTAAATAAATAGTTGTCTGTGGAATTGTCTCATCGTATTCTATTGTATAAACAGTTGCTATATCTACCTGATTTAGAGCTAATGTGTATATTGATGCATTATTAGAATAGTATAATACTTCAGTTGAATTATAATACAGTTTATATGATGAGTTACTTAAATCGAATTGTCCATCAATTGTTATATCAAATAAATAACCATAATCTTTATTGACACTTGTATAATATTCATTAGATATAATTGATACATCTGTTGGTTGAACCATCTCTGTTGTATCAAATGATAAATTATCAGTATTTATATATACATTTTCTATTATTGGGTCTACTAAGTGATTAAAATTATCTTTAATATCAACTATATATTTATTTGATGATTTAATTATTTCATTTGATTCATATCCTTTATTGTCAAATTTTATTGTATATTTGAATATATTGTTTGTTACTAATTTATTTACATTATTGCTGTTAGAATCTTGATTATTATATAAATCATAAATTATGTTATCTTTCACAAATATATTATTTACTGATGATAATAAAGTATATTGATTAAATCCATCAATTCCAAAATACCTTTCATTAAACAAATTATCGTAATATTTACCATAATATTTTGTATTACTATCTAGGTCAACAACTCTTTCTAATTTTGATAATTTATTAAAATTATATTCAGTCTGTCCTGTTACTTTATTAAATATATTTGATATCAAATATAAATTACTATCCATATAATTATAATTAATTGGTAAATCAGATGTAATTGTATTCATACAATTAACAAACTCTAATAGAGTTCTTATAATATTATTCATATTTGTTCCATATAAATTATAATTAGTTGAAGAATTTATTAAATAACTAATATTTGTATCTATTAATGTTGGATTGCGACCTATTGTTATATTATTTACTTCGGGAATATCATAAAATATATCAAAATCACGAGATAAATAATTATTTCTAACATAATAGTTATTAACTTTAGTAAAATTGTCAGGATAATTTATAAATTCATCTACTATACATAATACATTATTAGTTATTGTCCAATCATATAGTCCATCATAATTTTCAACTACTTTTCTTAATATATTAACTACATCATTCCAAAAATACTTTTGTGTTATATAATAACTAATTTGTTCTAATAAATATTGTTCTACTAAATATAATTCATTTAATATTGATATAGCGGGACTATTATTAAACATAAATTTCATAAATGCTTTCATTTTTGTTATTTCGTCAGATGTAAAATAAGAAGATGAACTATCAGTTGTATAATTAATACCATCATATACTAAATCATAATTTTCCAAGTAAGATTCTAATCCATTATTATAACGAGTTGTTATTAAAGTCCAATTTCTCCAATCCTTATACTGATTTACAATAGATGTCATATTTATATTTTCATCATTTAAAAACGCTTCTAGTGATGGAACTGATATAGATATTTCAGGATCTATTATGTAGTATAATGGATTATTTCTAATATAATTAGTCATTATATTGTATAATTTAGCAGTGCTATTGATATCCAATATTAAATATTTAGTTGTTAAAATATAATCTATATTTGTATTAATGGTTGAATAATTTATAGTATTTGATAATCCTACGCTGTTTGTATTATCTATATCTCCTATATTAACATTATTTAATAAATTATCTAAAAAATCCAATAAATATTCATTATTTGTATTAGAAAGTAATAATCTATTAGTTTGTTTAAAATTGTAGTTGTTATTCAAATCTATTATTTTATTTAATGTTGAAGCTTCCATTTTATTATATTCATCTTTAACTGTTTTAACATCACTTGTGATTGAATCTATAAATGCATAATCAGTTAATGCTAAATATTCAATATTATCAATATAAGTATCACTATAAATATAATATTTAGTTATATCAACCGTTGCTTCAATTGTGCAGGAATAAATATTATTAATTAATAAATTTTTTGTTAATAAAGTATCTACCGATAAACTACTATTTAATTGACCAATTTTAATATAATATTTCCATTTTTTATTAGATTTAACTGGAGTGCTCAAAACACTAATAACCTTCAATTTATATAAAATATCCATTTTTTTTCTTTCAAATACATTAATTGGTCTTACTAAATTATATTCTGGATTTAATAAAATTATATTATTATATTCTGTTATTTGACATGGGATTACATTATGGAGAAAGAAGAAGGATGTTTTTTTATTGATTAAATTTACAGAGTTTGTTATGTAAAGCAAATTATTATTTGTATTTACTTTAATATAATGTTGGTAAATATAATTATCAACTGTTACTTCTTTTAATAAAATAAATGGAAAATAATCACTTTCATATCTACAATTTCCAGTTATTGTTAATGGAACTTGTTTATATGTATATATGTATGGCAGTGTATTATCTATCTGAGTTGGAACATAATTTTCAAAAAAATAATAATCTGATAACAAATTACTATTATTTGCAAAATAATTTAATTGTTGAATTAACTGACCTGATTTAATTTCATTACTCTGTCCATAACCTACTAATTCTGGTATGTTTATATCTGTTATATTTATATTATAAAAACAACCATAATTTACATGTCCTGAAAATAATGCTGTTAAACAATCTATATTTCTTAATACTTTAGGGAAATCAATCTTTGCTGTATTTCTTAAAATATGTTTATTTGATAATAAATAAGTGTCATTTACATTGCACGCAGAAAATATGATATTATATGTTGTATTTTGTAAATTGGTTGTTGCAGATAATTGATTTATATATACCTTTGTAAATATATTTGAACCAACTACACCGTCAAAACATATTACTTGATACCATATATTATTAATTAATATGCTCTGATTATAATAATATTTTAATTTTGGAAAAGTAATACTACTTGTTAAATATACATACTCTTCGTCCAAATTAACAGTGCACGTCATTTTAATTGGTAAATTATCATAAGTAGTTGATTGCACTGATTCATCGTATTCAACATAATTATTAAAATCACATTTAGGAATATCTGCACTAATTAATCTAACTGTATATGTATTATCTGGAATAATTGCATCAATATATCCATTCACAACAATGTATTCAGTTAATATTCCCAAATTATATAATTCCATCCAGCCATTAAATGAACTATCTACTATAGTTGAATTAATTATTTCAACTGTTGCTACTTCAAATGGTTGAGTTGGGACATAAAATATTAAATTTTGTGTTGCAACAACTGGTGCAACTTTAAATGTTATTTTATTACCATCTAAACTATCTATGACAAATATTTCTTCATTGTATATTAATATATCTAATTGTTTTAAATACACACATGTTTCATCATAATAAAATTCACCATCTATATACATTATATTAATGTCGACCCCGTGTGGTAATTTGTAAAAGAATTTGGCGGTAGTAGAGCCAATGAAAATTTCAATTTGTTGGGGTATATAACTAATTGTATAATCACCATATACTAAATAATCATTAGTATTATAAAATGATTCTAAATAAAATGATTTATTATTATTAATATTCTTCAACATTAGATTCTTATTGTAAAAATTACTAAAAATACCAAATGAGTAATAACCTGTATTATTGGATACTTCAAAACCTTTATATAAAAGTATACCTAAATAACAATTATAATAATCTGACCATCTAGTTACTTGTATTACATCATATCCAACTTTAATTATTTGATTTCTTTGTAATTCATTTAAATCGCAATATATATATGCATTTTTATCAATAACAATATAATTAAATTGTTCAGCTGGTAATTTAATAAAAATTGGTTTATATTCATAAATATATACTTCAGCTTCAATTACATCATTTGGCATTTCATAATATAATTCAATGCCTAAATCAGTATTATATTTTCTTTCATTAAAATATAATTTATTATTTGATGTTACAAATATAAAATATTGAAATGTCTGTAAAGATTTATCATTTATAAAAAATCCATCTATATTTGTTTTGGATATATATGACCAATTATTTAATATTGACGCAAAATTATTATCATTTATATTAGTAACAGTTGCATTTTCTGTAATATAATATGTTTCATCAAAATTTAAATAATTATCATTAGTAATTGTTATATTAACAGTTTGACTAGATAATACAAATTCTGCTGTATCTGAAGCAGTTAATGTTAAATATTTAGTATCAATATATACATAATCATAATATACCGCTCCTGCATAATCAATTGATTTAATTGTATTAGGTAAAGTCCCAATTCCATTATAATCATAATAATATGGTTCTCTAAAATTAATATCATTTACTCCATTTATTAAACGTAAATTTGAATATATTATAGGCGCCGTATCAAATAAATATAACCATAAATATATTTTTTCATTGTTTTCATTAAATATTTCAATTAAATGATAATCATCTGTATACGCACTGAAGCCTGTTTCTTTTTTAATATAAATTTCAAATTCTTCTCCTAAATCTCCTACATTAATAATTTCTATTAAATTAGAATAAGTATATAAATTGTCTGTTAATACACCACCACCTGTTTTAGTTATTCTGCATTTTAATTCAGGAGCAACGAGTGCTAAATATGTAGCATTTGGAAAATACATAACGTTATCTAATTGACCTTGATACAATGGATCAACACCAATAGTATCTATCGTATAATCTAAAGTAGTAGGAGTTTGAGTAATAATTATTGGTCTGTCTATATTATTAACTCCATCTGTTATGACTAAATTAATTCTAATATTTTCATTTATTGGTTCTAAATAAATATCTAATCCATCTACATTATTTATTAAAACATTATTACTATTATAAATAATATTATAAGTTCCATTAGATAGATTTGGTTCTAAAGCAGGATACGAAGGGTCTAAAGCAGTTGCTAACGTTATTTTATTTTCATATACATTAAAATCAACATTATTTACAGTTAAAGTCTGTTTATAAATATCTGGATGTTTAATAATAATTGGACTAGTTGCATTACAGTTATAAAATAAATAATTTCCATCAGTAAATATTTGACTTGTAAAATCTTTCATTTGAAATTCATAATCATTACTATTATTATTAAATTTAACCCAACTATTACTACCTAAATTATGAAATGTATCAATAACACTTTGAGAATAATAATTAATTATTGATTCTTCTATTAATATAGGTGGTAATAATTCACTATCATCATTGACTTCTTTATATATCACATCATAAGTATCTAAAACTGATGTAATTATAGTATCAATATAGATAAGTGTAACACCTAATATATATATTTGGTCATTATATTGTTGATATAATAATTCATTATTTGTATTATATATCACATATTTGGCATAAGGTGTAGTAGATTCTAAATATAAATTATATACACTATAACGATATATATTAAAAGTCGCAGTATAACTATTAGTAATAGCTTCCAATGATCCAAATAAATCAAATCTTAATGCTAAAAATATAAGATCTTGAGTGCTGGAAGTTATTTCCCAATTAATAATAGTATTATAAGTAAATAATATTTTACTAGTCATTAATATTTCTAATCTAGAACCATTTACTTTTAAATATCCAGTTACATTATTTATTGTAATAATATAATTATTTCCAGCGATAAATGGATGAGCTATTGTTGGCTCTATTATATAATAATTTAATAATTTAGGAGAATATGATAAACCAAGTGTTTGTTCATCACCAGATAATTGTAATTTATAACTATTAAGATTAACACCATTATAATTTCTATTAAAGATTAATTCAGTATTAGTGCTTATCACTACATTATTATCTGCTACAAATAATTCAGGTAATGTAAAATTATTATTAAGTTTATTATTTACTATTGATACAGCACCTACTAATTTATAATAATTATCCATATTATTTACTGGTGTTTTATCGTATATTTGTTTATACTTGTAATCATAAATATTATTTCCAGATACAGTATAATCAGTTCCATCGTAATTAACACTATTATTATCAATACTTAATGTAATATTATTATTAGGAGTAGCTAATGTATCTAATGCAGGTATACTTAATAAAGTTATGTAAAATTTATTAGTATCACAAATCATATTTGAATAGTTACCTTTAATATCATATTCATACTTATAATTTTGTGGAAAATTTTGATTATTTACAACAACTAATCCTGATTGATTATTAACAACATTTGTTAACATATTTTGTGCATATAATGAGTATTTATCAAAATAATTAATTACTTCTGGATTTATTTTAACATATGGTTTATAATTATTCCATGGAGAATTTATTATTTTTTTAGTAGTAGTATTAAATTTGTATGCAAGAGCACTTATTATTGTATTATCAACGGTTAATATGTTATTGCTTTTATTAGTGAAATTATATAATGATAATGATAATGGTGTAAATGAATCAAAATCAATTAAATTATAATCATTCAAATTAATATTTATTCTTGAAATATTTGATGTTAAAATATATTCATTTAATGATGATGCAGACTTATACATATTTTGGACAGTCTGACCTAATTTAGATGTATTTTGAACATAATTTAATATATCATTATGACTATTTATATATTCTATTTGTGATGATTCAATTGTATCTATAACTGTTTTATAAATATCATTATAAAGTCCATTATAAATATTAATTACTGTATTTTTAATATCAGCTTTATATTTAGCATCTGTTAAAGAATTTACTTGATAATAGGATGAACATAATACATCATTTGTTACATCTTGTATCATCTGACTTCCTTCCAGACCATAAATATTAGTAATACTTTTATTATCTATATAAGCGTTACTACTAATTAAACTTGTATCACTATACATTTTAGGCATATTATGAAATATATAAATATTAGGATTTTCGATATATAGAATCATTGGTTTTTGTATGAAATAATCATTTGTTTCACAAATATTTGTATCTAATGAGGTATATTCAAATAAATTTGGCATGTTACTGTTATCATATATAGTTAGACTTAATGAAGTAGGTCCTGAAAGTAAAGTTGTATCATAAACATACATATTATAAATATCTTCTCCTGAAAAAAATTCTGATACAAATTTCATTTCATATGTAGTATTTTCTCTAGTCAATTTAAATGTATTTAAATGTGTAAATAATGCTTGTTCTTCCGGTGTCAATAATATTTTTCTAATTAATAATGTTGGATAAGTAGATGCCATAGGTGAAATTAATTTAGTAGTAATATCTATTGTTGTAATGGGTAAATTTATTCTAATTAATTCTATTTTATCATATGATTTATAATCTAGAGGTAGAATATTATCTCCATTTAATCCTAATAATTGCCAAATAGCAGACATTTTACATAGATAAGTAGTTGTTGTATTATTTAATGTATAAACCATTAAACATATTGTAACATTTGGCACCACTTCAACGCTTACAGATAAATATGCTACAAATAAATCAATTTGCTGTGATTTATCATATACGACTACTGTATCATAATTATTAGTAATACTAGTTGCAGCTTTAACAATAGGAATAGATGTTTTAATAGTTTCATATAAATAAAATTCAGTTGATAAATCATGATTATTAGATGTATCATAAGTTAAATATAAATATGTATCATCAATTGAATAATTTAATACATCAATATAATCTGTTAAAATAGAATTATTCATATTTAATACTATTTGAAATTCAACAAAATTAGATTTATAAAATAAATAATTAGTGTATTCTTTCTTAATAGCTACAACATTACCTACATTTAATAAATTATATTTATCATTTGTATAATAATATTTATTATCATATTTTAGTTCATGAAAATACTGACTAGTATCAATATTAGTATAAGTGTTGTTAGTATAATCATTAATATTATTCTTAGCTAAATGGAGAGGTGTTAATGTTAATGGTATATACCCAATGTAAGATTCTAATGAAAATAGTTCTAATAAATAATTTCTAATGATATCCTTCGATATATAATATAATAAATCAATATTCATATAAAATAATAATCCATTAAATTCAGCAAGGGAATACATTTTTGAAATATTTTTGAATCTTTGATATAAGAAACAATTTATTTTATTGTAGAAAAATTGTAAGAAACTATATTCTGAAAAATATTTCTTTTTCAATGTATTTAATAATCTATTTACTATTACCGCATATACATTAAATATATCCTGGGGTTCATTTTCTATATTGATAATATACGGATAGGTATCTACTAAATTACTTATTTCATCAACATATTCATCATCAACAAATCCAATTAAATCATTTCTTTTATTATATCTATCACTAATAACTTTCAATTGAATCCAAAATATTTTAATACTCTCAACTGAAGATGAAAATATTAATAAATTATTTTTTATTATATTCTCTTTTAAATAATAATTTTTTTTAAATTGATAAAATAATAAAACTTCTAATTGACTGTTATAATCTAATTTACCAAAATTAATTAATAAATTATTTGTCCATTCATCATTTTTATTGGTATCATTATATTCTAAATTTATATTAACATCATTTAATGTATTATTATTTGTATTTATTGTCATTTTTATTTTATCTAATATAGTCACTGATGAACTGTCGGATATTTTTAATTTATCATAACCCCCTTCTACTATATAAGTCACCACTAAACCATCAGCTGTTACTATACTCATATCGGTTGTTAATGTAAATGGTAAATTTAATGTTGACAAGTTAACTGCATAATTTGGATAATATTGTTGGATTAAATTTCCACCTAATGTATCAATATCAATTATATTTGCATTTATTAGAGTAAAATTATAAATAGATGGTGTTGAAATAGTTGCATATTTTTTATAAAAAGTATATGTTTTCTCAAATGATGGATTCAAATCAGTTATTATATATTCTAATACAAGTGATGTTTTCGTAATAGTATCTTGGCTAATTTTATCAATACTATTAACCGTTTGAATATCAGATGTATTAATATATTGATTAACCAAATAAACATCTGAAGTTGTTGAAGTTCCATTATTAAATAAAACATCAAATTCTACATTCATGAAATTATAATTACTACTATCAATTATCGAATCAAATTTAGATATATTTTGATATTGATTAATAATTTCATTTTCAATAATATTAGTAATATAATTATCATAAGAATTTTGACATAATAAATTTTGTTTATATCTATCTTTCCCATTTAATACTGTATTAAGACTTAATTTATCATAAGTATTAGATAAATTTAATAATGTTGGAATAATATCATGGGAATAATAATTATTCATATTAAATGAAAACATTATAATATCAGTATCATCCGCAATATTAATTTGAGTTAAATAATTAAAATATTGTTTAATCTCTGTAAATTTTAATTTAAATGTATTAAATAATAAATCAGGGAACTCGTAAAATATAACGGGAATTAAATAATAAGTTGAATTATAATAAACTAAATATGTTAAATAATTATCAAATAACATTTCATTTAAATTAGCATTGTTAGTAGTAGTAGTATTAGTAGTTGTTGTTTTGTCTAATATTTGAAAGTAAGGAATATTAACAGTAACCCATATATTACCTAATAAATGTATATCTCTTGGAATTTTTACAAAAGTAGTATCATCCCATTTAATAGGAATATCCTTGAATACCATTTCATCTTTAATAAATATTTCTGGATTAACATAAGTTTTTTTAAAAAAAGTTATATCAGGATTTTTTGTCAGAAATTCATCTTCTTGTCCTAAACTATTCATATATAATTGCATAATTGATGGATTTGCATATTCTGCCATGTATCGTTCTATTAGTAAAAAATAGATTTTTTTCTTTATATTTATAATGGAAAATTCTTTGAATGCGATTATATTACAAGGTTGCCCTTATTCAATGGCACTTAATGATTTACTTAACAATAATAAAATTTTATTTAATAAAAAAGTTATAACACAAACAGAAAAAAATAAATATAAAACATCTGAAATAAGCACATTTCCTCAATTATATTTTGATAATATATTAATTGGTGGATATGATACTACAAAAGAAATTTATAATAAAATAAATGAATCTGATAATTTAGATAAAATAAAAGATAAATTAAAAGATATATTAAATAATAAATTTAGTAATAAACAAATATTAAGATTAATAAAAATCTTTCTTATACATAATAAATAGTTTGGATAACTATTATTCAGTATTGTTGATTAAAAAATCATTATTTTTATAAATTCCAACTAAAACATTATTACAATAAATTTTACCATTATCTTTATTTTCATACCAATAATCAATATTATTAATTGTAATTTTATCTAAATATACATCATCATTGATATCATTAACATCATTTGTATTTTCTTCCGTAATTGATTCTACATTATCACCTTGATTCATATCATCTTGATGAGCTTTAAATTGTGCCAGATATTTATCTTTCAATCGTTTCACATCTAAATTTTCACCTCTTGCAATCATTTCAATTAATTTATTCATATTTGTAGCATATTCTTTATTCATCTTTGTTACAAACATATTAATAAGTTCAGCAAATGCATTAGTCTCCTTTTTAAATTTATTCGAGTATTTGAGTTTCCTCATTATTGATTATAAATATTATCTCAGATAAATTTATAATCAATTTTTATTAATCAGGAAAGTCAGATTTATTTGACACCCAATTATTTTTATAATGATATTTTTATTTTGTATTCTGGGTAGGTTTAATATCATGCGTGTTTTTATTCTTATCAATATTATTAATAGAATTATATTTTGCCATACTTGTTGTCCAGAATTTATATGTATGCGTGGAGACTTTTGCATTGCTGAACACTGGCGTCATATAATAACTATTTATTAGTGAAAAAGTAGGCTAATTATATTAATTATCAATTTTTCTGATATATTAGAAAAATTGATAATTTGATTTAAGAAATAAGTAAAAAAGTAATAATAATGCTTTTGATAGATAAATATAAGAATGAATTATTACCATGTAATGAAATAATAAATAACTTACTTAATTCATTAAATATTCATAATCAAATTTATGATAATATTGATAATATTGTTAGTCAATCACCTGATACATTTAAAGATATTATTAATAATTTAGAACATGGATGTTGGAAATATGCAAATTTACCACATTTATTGATATATGGTCCTGATGGTAGCGGAAAAGAATTTATCATAGAAAATTTATTACAAAAAATATTTACAAAGAAAAGCGTAGAAGTTCAAGACACTGAATATATTATTAATGGTTATAGTAATACAAAAACGAAAGTTTTAATAAAGCAATCTAAACACCATATAGTAATTGAACCAAATAATAATGGTTTTGATAAATATTTAATACAAGAAATTATTGAAGAATATGCTAAAACCGAGATACTTTCGGTGTTAAAATATAAACATCTTTATAAAATTGTCATAATTAATACTATTGATAACTTAAGTTATTATGCCCAGGCATCATTAAGAAGAACAATGGAAAAATATGCAGATAGCTGTAAATTTATATTTATTTCAAATCAATTATCCAAAATTCATGAACCATTGAAAAGTAGATGTTTAATGTTACGTGTTCCATTACCAAATAATAATACATTAATTTCTATTGCAATGAATGTTGCTATTAAAGAGAAAATTAAATTAACTGGGACAAATATTATATCAATTATTAAAGAATCGAATAATAATATAAATAAATTATTTTGGTATTTAGAACTATTAAAATATAAAATACCAATAGGAATTACTTGGCACAATTTAATAAATATAATTGTAGATGAAATATTAAATAAGAATAATTATCACCCAAAAAATTTTTCAGAAATGATTAAAAATATACGAGAATTATTATATCAATTATTTATTACCAATATAGATTTTAATATAATTATTAAAGAAATAATGATAAATCTTAAAAAAAATATTTCATCTAATGAAATTAAATATCAGTTAATTGAAGAAACTTCTAAATTTGAAAATAGAATTTCTCAAGGAACGAGACATATAGTGCATTTAGAAGCATATTTAATTAAATTAATAAAAATTTTTAATGTATAATCAATATAAATAATATCAATTATATTATAATATATGAATAATATAAATGATAAAATTAATATGCTATATGACTTTGTTTATTCAAAATCATCAAATAAATCAAATATTATAGATGAAGAAGATATTAATATTAAAGACATTAATATGGATGATATTAAAATAAGTTATAATGGAGATACAGAAATAATGAATGATATTAAAGCTGAATTATTATCAGGTAAGTTTAAAAAATTAGATTACATTGATGAATTACATACATTAATATTAAAACGTTATTCGGATTCACAAGGATATTCTATTTGTTTATACATAACACCTTATTTAACTGAAGATGATGTTAATAAAATGGATGATATGAATAATAATGATGCATTATTTTCATATATTTTAAGTAAATTAGTTTTATCTAAAAAAACATCTCATATCGCCTTACCTATTATTAATGTTGATAGCGAATATTCTCAAATTAATGATATAATTAATGGATATGAAGATATTAATGATAAATATTATAAAATGATGGAAGATGAAACTATTTCTAATATATTTTCAATTCGTGTAAAAGAATGTTTTTTTAAAAATGTTACATTAAGAGAATATTTATTAGGAGATGTTAATATTAAAAATTTATTATTTCAAGTTATTCATACTTTGGCAGTATTACAAAAAGAATATCCTGGATTTAGACATAATATGTTAAGTCCTGCTAATATATATGTATATTTAAAGAAAGACAAAAATGCTGTTAATAAATATACATTTAATAAGAAAGATTATTTTCTTAAAAATAATGATTTTGATATTAAAATAACTAATTTCTGTGCATCAAGTATTCCAAAATTATATTCATCCTCAATGGTAGTCCCAACATTTGATAATGATGAAGAAAATAATTATTTTGATTTACATTATTTTTTAAATAATTTATTGGTTATTAAAGATGAATTTGATACTGAAACAAATAAATTCTTAGACAAAGTTATTCCAAATAAATTTAGAACTGATAGAAATAGTTATTATTTAACAAAAAATGAAGAATTATTTACACCAGAAGAATTATTAAGTGATTCTTATTTTGCAGAATTTACAAAACCAATAGATTCTTACCAAGATACTACTGGAGATGATTATTATACCAATAAAAGAAAGAAAACACATAGAAAAAAATCAAAATCTGCAGATGGGTCTAGAGTATTAAAAGGAGGAGCAATTGATATTGTTCCTGGTAACACCCATAGAAATAATCCATTTATGACAAATGAACAAAGAAGAATTATTAAAACTAATTCTGGAAAGGAAACTGCTTTCTATAGACAACCACTAGCTCAAGATTCTAGACCACTATCTAAACCAGATAAATATCAACCACCACCTCCTCCACCTGCTAAAATGGACCAAAGTAATTTAATTATGAGACAAGATATGGTTAAGAATCCTTACTGGGTAAGACCACAACCAAAATTACCACCATCGTGGGATCACGAATATATTCCTAGAAAAGAGGATGGATACAAGGTTCCTAAAATTAAAATACATTATCCAGAAGATAAAGAAAAACAAAATAGTTTAGAAAATAGTTTGCAAACTGATACTGAAACAGAAAAAAAACCTATTGATAAGTATATTGACAAAATGTTTCCATCAGATAATAAACCTAGACAACCCATGGGAGACTATACAAGAACACCAAGAAAAGAATATCAGCCTAGAAGTGATTATCAGCCTAGAAGTGATTATCAGCCTAGAACTGATTATCAAAAAAGAGATTTTAATGAACCAAGAAAGGATTATTATAGACAAACTCAACAACCAAATATAGTAGACCAACAAGTATTAGCTGAACAAAAAATATATAATCTTCCACAAACTATGCCACCAGGCGTAATGCATACACATCCAAGATACGGTGGTCCATCATGGATTGATATTAATAATCAAATAACATATCCACCACAATTTGTTCCTGATTTACAAAACTATTTTCCATATCAAAAATTTCCTTTATTAAAACCAAATGAAATTCCTCTTCAAAAAATATATAATATTAGTTTAGGAAATCCAGCTGTTCATACATCAGCATTAAATACATTATATCAAGATGCATTACCCGGAGACCCATATGTTTATAGTATGATTAATTCATTTGAACGTCGTCAATTAATTAATAATTTAAGAGGAGTTATTGTAGAAAAAGTTGATGGCGAAGACATGACATTACAAGTTGGAAAAAAATCATTTTTAGAATATATTAAATTAGTTGATTTTAATCCATATAAATTAGGTAGAAATCCATATTCTAAATTACCATTTAACTTTTTATTATATTCAGGTGCTTATCCTGTAAGATTTAATATGGATACTGGGAGTATAGAAATTGCAAAACAATCAATGGGTGTTAATATTAGAATATATAACATGTCAAAAGGTGCATTACAGTTCACAACAATGGTTCCTGATATAACTCAAGATGATTTTGATGTATGGAGAGATATTAAATTTTATAGCTATGTTAAAGAAGAATTATTAGATAAAAAAATATGTCCAAATTTTATAACATATATTTTATATAAATTTGATAGAAATTCAAATATTAATTATGATAACTTGAAAGCAATTATTCAAACACATAGAACTAGACCAGATATAAACACTATTGATGATATGACAAAACAAATTGATAATGTAATTAAAAATAATAAAACCTTACAAGATTTGGTAGGTAAAACAGGAATTAATAATTTAAGTAGTAGTAGTGGTGTTAGTTTAATTGCATTAACTGAAGCTCCTACTAGTAATTTTATAGAATGGTGTAGCCCAATATATGAAAAATCTCCTGCTAGTAAAATTATGATATCAACTGGTTATCATTCTCCTGATGTATGGAGAAGTGTATTATTTCAACTATTATATACCATGGCTGTTTTACAAGAAAAGCAAATATATATTAGAGATTTCTGTGCTGAGAATAATATTTTTATTAAAGATTTATTTAGTGATCCAAATAATATTGGCCATTATGTGTATAATATTGATAATATTAATTATTATGTTCCAAATTATGGATATTTAGTATTAATTGATAATAGATTTACTGATATAAGTATACCAAATGCTTATAAAATAGAATTCCCTAAATTGTATAGTAAGAATGGAAATGATACTAATAATATAGATAATTTAATATTGAATTCATTTGAAAGTTTTTTTGACGAAATGATTAATTATAATAATTTTAAATATTATGGTTTTATTAAACCTGATATATCAATAATTAATTTAATAAATAAAATTAAATCAAGAATTTCTACATATCGCATTAAGAATATAATATTAGAATGTTTTCCTGAATATATTCATAATAGAGTAGGAACACTTTTAACTAAATCAGAAAGAGATTCATTATCATTAGTTACAATGCCTAAATTAATTGAAGGAAATTTAGTTGTATATCAATCTAGATATGATGAATATACATGGGCTATATATGTTAGTGATAATCAAAAGAAAAAAACAATTATAGTTAAAGATAATACAGGGAATATAGAAATAAAAGATGTTTTTAGTTATAGTTTGAAAGAATACCCTGATGCAAATAATTTATATCAAACATCTGAGAAAACATTTAGATTAAATAAAGATTCATTAATTGAAACATATAGATTATAAATAATATATTAATATCTATATTAATATAATAATAATGTCTATGTATAATAAATATAAACCAACTGATAGAGAAAGAGAATTTGTTGGAAAATTAATTAATATTGAACCTAATGATATTGCTTATATTTTTTTTAGCATGAATAATTTAAATTATATTAATACTGAATTAATTGAAAGGATTAAACAAATTACTTTAGATAGATATGGTAAAAAAATTGGTATTGAACCTCAACGTAAACATTTAGTTCTTAGTATAATGAGACATATATATTTCAAAAATATAAGAAATATCTTTGAAACTGAAGAAGAAGTTAAAATGCTAAATGAAGAAGTATTAAGACAAATGGTTCCAATGGTAACAAAAGAATTAATAGCATATATGAGATATATACATGATTATAACAATATAGTTCCAATGGATTTACCTGTTTCTGATAATAAAAAATCAGATAGTTTGGGCTCATTTAGCAGATTATTTAGTAATTAACAATTGTTTTATTTTTAACTCAATATAAAATTTATATAATTGTGAAAAAAGATTAAAATATTAATATTAAAATTAATATTTTAATTTATTTTAATTTAATTAATAATAGAATGAACCAATGCTTGTATTAGCATTAGCTGCCTTGTTTTGGTAAATAAGAATGAGGCCTTTTTTAGCGATATCATCCATAAGATTAGCACTGATTGAATCATTTGCGCCTTTAACGTAATCACGATAAATAAGGTTTGTAATATTGTGTGGCTCAGTTGGTTTATACATCTTATTATTCTCTGGGAAAACAGCATATGAACCAACAACAAATTGAGTGCCAGTAGGGTCTTGATCATTAATTAAGGTAGATGGTCTGGTATCAGCAACAACTGCACTTGTTAATACAAATGTAGTTGAACCTTCAAGCATTATATCAGTTGATGTTGATGGAGTAGTAGTAGTACCAGCAGCAACTGTTTTGTTTAGTAAATCAATTGGAGCAGTATTAATACGTTCAAAACCAGCAACAGATGTTGGTAAACGAAGAACGTTAACAGGTGTTTGAACCATGTTGTAACGGAATAAACGACGGTCAATATAGAAAACAATGATTTCACGTGAATACATAACATTGGTCATACGGTCAGTGATAATGTTACCTTCAATGTATTTTTGGCTTTGAGTAAGAGCATCTTTAAGATTTGAAGGTCCACTTGTTGTAATACGAACGTTAATCATAGGGATTGATGTAACAGTTGGGCGTAAAACTTGGGCATATGGGTTATACATAAATAATTGTTGAATTGGAACAGTTGAGACGGTGGTTGGGCGGAATGAGAAAGCACTAAAGAGACGTTTGATAATAGTGCCATCATGACGACCATAGATAAGTTCAGGGTTATCATGTTTGTTGAGACGGCAAACATCAACTGATGTTAAGAATTCACGGAGTGATGGGTGGAAGTATTGACCGTTACGGAGGTGGAGAACTGATTTCCAGAGATGGTGTTGAAGATTGCAGCGAGCAAGTAAATCACCAACTGGTGTGCGGGTATCGCAAACAACATCATTGGGGTCGGTAACTAAGTTGTAGAAAAGTTCGTAATCGGGGAGTGTGGTGATAGGTGTGCGGTTGTAGCGTGATTTAACAATGCCTGCAATGTTGCTAAATAAGAATTGTTGTTCAACATATTTAAGTTTAGGTAAGAAGAGAGCAGCAATGACTGGGTGAACAAAATCTACTTTATCCATAAATTGTTTGTTAAATTGGCCATTTGTAGCTTCTGCGTCAAAGGCACTATATTGAAGGGCTTGGAGTAAAACTTGTGAGTGGAGAAGTTTGGAGGCATCATGAACTTTAAGAATTTCTTGGAGGTTTTTGTAATCATTTTCATCTACATGGAAATAGCTGTCAGCTCCAGAGTTGACGTTACCAAGAACCTTCATGAGGCTAGTGACACCGCTAATAACTTCGCTTGAACCAACACCTGAAAGTTCTTGTTCGTAGATACGTTGGAATTCAGAGAATTCGGCTTCAGATAAGTGGTGTTTCTTGGCATGAGCACGAGCCTTGGTTAAAAGGTAGTGAAATGGAACATTTTGTTGAGAGTATTTAACTCTAACTGCAGCTGCGAATTTCTTAGCAGCTTTAACGATGGAAGCATGACGTTGGGTAAATACTTCTTGGATTTTATTAACAAGGTCTTCATCGTTATTGTAGCGTTGGCGTAAACTTAAAAGAGCACTTGAAAATTCATTTTTGTTTTTAAGATTCATGAGGTTAGCAACCTCAACATCAACTGTATTTGCTGATCTGCCTGAACTGGTTCTGCGTGACATTATATAACTTATTACAGAAAAAAATTTAAATATTTTTTAAACTAAATATATTTTCTATATATTTTCTATATATTTTTATCGGAACTCTAAAAATTTAAATTTTAAAAATATTGATTTTATAATTTTTAAAGATAAATTTATAATATATTTAATGGATAATCTATGGACTAATAAATATAAACCATCTAATATTAATGATATTATTGGAAATAAACAATCTATATTAAAAATAGATGAATGGATTAATAAATTTGATAATCACAATAATAATGCAATAATAATAAGTGGTTCACATGGAATTGGTAAAACATTATCAATTGAATTATTATTAAATAAATATAATTATACTACAAAAGTTATTTATCCGGATGAATTGAAAACTTTCAGAAGTGATATGGATTTCGAGAATTATTATAATTATGAAAACAGTGTTTTTTCAAAATTTAAAATCAATTCATCAAAAAATAAAATAGATGGACAGTTTGTTCCTAAAAAATTAGCAATTGTTTTTGATGAAATTGAATCAATTTCTCTTACAAGTGAAAAAAAATTTGTATTTAATATTTTTAAAACAAATGCAAAACATAAAAGTTTTCCATTAATATTTATATCAAATACTAATCATAGTAAATTATTAACTGATTTGAAAAAATATTGCCCAGAGGTTAAATTTTATTCACCATCTTCATATGAATTAAACAGATTCATTCAAAAAATATGCACTAATGAAAATATTAAAATAGAAAATTTAGAATGTATTGAAAAATTAATTCAATTTGCACAGCACGACGTGAGACGTTTAGTAAATTTACTTCAAGAATATAATTATAATTATACTAATCATAATTCTGATAATGAAAATTATACAATTTTAAATAACACTAATATAGATAATTTTATTAATAAATCAATTAATAAAGATACTAGTATTGGATTATTCGATGCTTCATTAGAATTATTAAATAATTCAAATAATTTTGAAAAAATATTTAAATTATACGAGATAGACAAAGTTTTAATACCTTTAATGGTTCATGAAAATTATTATAAAAAAATAATGTCCTCCAAAAATAAACTATCTTTTGATGAACAATTAGAACAAATGATTAACATTAGTGAATCAATGTCTATTGGAGATACAATTGAAACTAGTATATATACTGATCAAAATTGGTATTTACAAGATATTCATGGATTTTATACATGTTTCAATACAAGTTATATTGCAAATAAATTACC
>JACCDO010512635.1_pt1 | contig 21257 bp, 13 predicted proteins | sample 7446101 | NCBI WGS metagenome assembly JACCDO01 (sample SAMN15323440, study PRJNA562643) | freshwater metagenome | isolation source: river surface water | place: USA:Blue River Watershed | collected 2017-08-16
CAATATTAACTGCAACTGTGTAGTAATCTGTGACCATATCCTCGTTGATCGATTGATCGTATGCATCCGCATCTTCCAGCCACTTGGGCAGCAGCCAGTCCAGCCGACGATGAGTCATACCTTCACTGGATTACCCTGCTAATCTTCTACCTTACAAGTCCTTTGAATATCCAAGATTCACTGGATTTCGGCTTTGAAAGGTTTCTATTTCTTGGGTTTTTTGCCGAGTCGCCCACCGAGGACCGGCTTGGGTCCGCCAGGACTCCTCCGCCGCCTCTCACGTGCGGATTGCATGAGTTAGAGAGGAAGGCAGTTAGAGGCGCCATCGCCAGTCGCGGCAGCTCGTCAGGCACAGAGCGAGGAGGGTGGAAGGTACATAGTTACACACAAAATACAAAGGAAATACAGGGAAAGGAGCGGGTTGCTACACTCGGAAGTGTTCTGGCGCGGCTTTCTCGATGTCAACACTTAGCTTCGGTCGCGCATTGAACTTGTGGTTGTCTTCGGCGTTCTTCTTGCCTGAGCGAGGCGAGTACGGCATGTGGCTGGAGCTGACCGTCAACACGGGAGCTGGCAACGAGATCTTGGTCCGATCGCGGAGGATGTTTTTTCTCTCATGTAAAGGCAAATTTTTATTCTTTTCTCCGCCGCCAAACTTGTACGTTGACGAGGAAATAATCCCTATGCGCTGCGAGTCCACTTTCTCTTGCAATTGAACTGGCGCGTCGTTGACAACGGCTATTTTCTTCACTAATTGTGACGTCGTAGACGACGCAACAGAGTCATTCAATATTTCGCCGGGGCGCAAGTAACTGTTGTTGTTCAAGTCATCGAGAGCCCGGTTAAACAAATCATTTGCATGGGATTGGTACAGCTCCGAGGACGGGAAGAGGGAGTCATCCAACGAAGCCATACTCACAGTATCGAACACTTCTATCTTGACGTGAGTTTGCTCCACTGGTTTGGGGGGCAACTTACTCGCTTTAATTAGTGATTCCCACAGCGCTGGAGGCGGGCCGATCTGTGAGTTGTAGCTACTCGGCTGGTTATACAGGTGTCTGTCCTGCGCTAAGGTATCGCGGATATCAAATGCGTCCGTAGGTGAAACCTCCTGGTTTTTCTTCACTAACGAATAGAGATTAATCTGCTCATTAATTTGAGCTAGGGATTTGTCTAGATCCGACGCTGCCTGGGCGGGATTATCGGCGGATGAGGTCGGACCACGAAGCTTTTCTGGTACTACTAACAAGCTGTTCTTGTCTTCGTAGTGATCGTAGTGGTTCAGCGCATTGTATGTGTCATTCAAAATGGATTCTATCTTGATATTAGCAGTCTTGATGGTCTCGGGCGACGCGACCTTATACTTCACCGGTACGGCTTTGTGCAAGTGACCAGGACTTGTGTTTTTACGTCGTTTTAAAGGTGATTTTTGACTCACATCCAAGTTGGTTGTGTTGGCTGACGACACCACGTTGTTCACTAGGTCGGTCAGGGCTCCACCGTTCCAGCTCAAGATATCGTCGGCCGTCGGCACCACCGACGAAGTCACAGTGCCAGTCAGCTTGTAGTTAGAGGTCACTTTCCTCGAGGATGTCTCTTCCATAGTAAGTTTGCTGTTGTAACTGTACTCATTGATGCCGTGGTTGACGTCCTCATCCCTGCGGGGTGTGGTCTCACGCGGTAGCGGTGCGTGGTTAATGAGAGGAACTTTACCCAATCCCGAGCTAGGTCGAGGGCTATATATAGAGTCTGTCATCAGCGTCATTTGAGGTGAACCAAGTCGTTGTTGTGGTGCTTGCGGCGACTTGACGCGATATCTATTTGCGCTCAAGGACACGTCAGCACTTTTGATTGGGCGAGAAACTTTTACAATTTGCACGGCCCTAATACCTCCGATTTCACCGTCAGAATCAGGCAAAGGTACCTCAGTAGTCTGTGCTACAGAGGATGGTGGATCAAGGCGAAGTAGGTTATCGCTAGTGGTCGCAGTGGATACCCTTTTGACGGCCACCTTTTTCAACTCATGATTCGCGTCAGTCCGAGCCCGCAACTCGACCTGCGAGGTGCTCGGACGCAGCAATTTCTCGGAAACCTTGGACTTCTTAACATTTGCATCTAACTTCTTTGCTGGTAATGCTAATTTACCAATTTTAGAAGTTACCTGAAGTCCTGGACCGAGCAGCATAGGCAGGGGTGGGACCAGCGAGTTGTACTGCGACTCCGGCTGCACCGCATCTACATCGGTTCGATCAGAGAATGCTGATGTATCACGTGCTAACACATGATAATTTTCTGAAAGGTCTATTCCAGTAGTTGCGTTTGCTGATTTGGACCTGTCGTTGCTTGTGCCATCTTGACCATTCTTTGCACCATCTTGTGATTTGCATAACAAATTTCTGTTGTACAAAGTAGTTTTGTGTCCAGTTAATGGTAGTAATTGCACTACATTCGTGCTATTGATATGCGGTGCATCATCATTCTCTTCATCAGCATTATTATCATTGGTATATTTCTCTGTATTTACTTGAATATAATCATATTCGTTATTATTGCCATTGTTATTATTCCCGTGGCTTGCTTCATCGTTGTCTATACCATACCAAGATCGAGGTGACAATGATCCATATTCCGATGCATTCGGTGATAATGCCCCAGCGTTGCTCCCTCCATCATCACCCTCATAACCTTTCCCCACTTCCTCTATACCAGCGCCAATAATGGTCGACTTACCACCTGAAATCCGACCAGCTGAAGCATTTTTATCATGAATCTTCTGACCAAACACAAGTCTATTTGCTATCAACTTTTGTTGGACTTGGTTCAACTTGGAATTGCTAGACAATACGTGCGTCATGTTGTCAACAACGTCTCATACCCATACTCCTTGCTATCAATCTATTGGAGCCAGCCTGAGTAACTAATTTGGACTTCCTTTTGTCGACAACAGTTAACTTGACGGTACTTGCATCCAGGATAAAAGATTACATTAGTTATACATCAATAATTAGCGGAGTTAGTGCTCCGAGAAGCACTTAAAAGCACTAATAAACATTAACGAGCACTAATAAACCTAACAAATCGGATTAATATTATACTCTCTTTTGAGTTCGTAATTTCAACTGTTGAAGCCACCAACAAGCAACTCGCTTAAACACATGACTATCTGCGCCCACTTACTATTTGTTTCATCTGTCAAAAATCTCAACAAACCAACCATAGTTAACCCTACCCTTGGAGCTGATTCGGTAAGTTAAGGATCCACCTTGAAGAACGCGTAAGGATACAACTTGCATAATGTCGGCAACCAAGAAGCAGAAGGTCGAGGAGATCGAGGATCCAGAGAAGCACTCCATGGATTACATCTCATTGACAACACATGGTGGACAATTTGGTTCAAATCCAATTAAAATGAATTGGGGAAACAAAGATCCAATGGAGCGAGGACCAGTTATCGCAACAGTTAAACATGGAGGACAACGTAATGCAATCGGTGCACATGGCGGTGGATACTGCATTTACACAGCATTGGCTGTCGCTGCAGGAGAATTAAATCCATCTCATATTCCTAACTTAAACAAGACTATGCCTACAGATAAGCTCGGACCTCATCCAACTTGGTTTGATCCTAAGAAACTTGTGACAATTGATCCTTGGGGTGCAATGGTTACTGATGTATTTTCACCTTACTACAACAAAGGATATGATATTAGACCAACTATAGCTATTACTAAAGCACATATTGATTTTCCTGAAGTTAAAGATGCTATGCGTGAAGGTCGTGTGAAAGCCGATGGTCACATACTAAAGCCTGATGGTCAAACATTAGTCACCAAGGCAGCTATTGAACCAGTTTGGTATTTACCTGGTGTTGCTGAGAGATTTGGATGCACTGAACAAGCATTACGTCAAGCCTTGTTCAAAGAAACGAATATGATGTATCCAGAGTTACTTACTCGTACAGATATAAAACTATTTTTACCTCCTATCGGTGGATTAACCATTTATATGTGGGGCGATCCGCAAACTATTCCTGATGAATCAGTTCCATTGACTGTTCGTGTACACGATGAGTGCAACGGATCGGATGTCTTTGGCTCAGATATATGTACATGTCGTCCATATCTTGCACATGCAATTGAAGAATGCATCAAAGAGGCCCAAGGCGGCGGGTGTGGTATTGTCATCTACTACCGTAAAGAGGGTAGATCTCTTGGTGAAGTTACTAAATATTTGGTGTATAACATGCGTAAGCGTGCTGAAGGTGGTGATCAAGCCAGTGAATACTTCAACTGCACCCGTAACGTAGCCGGTATCACAGATACCCGCTTCCAAGCAATGATGCCTGACGCGTTGCACTGGTTAGGTGTCACCAAGATCGACCGCTTCATTAGTATGAGTGACATGAAGTACGATGCTATTGTCAATTCTGGTATTAAAATCATTGAAAGAGTTCCTATTCCACCAGAGCTAATCCCTAAGGATGCCCAGGTTGAGATAGCAGCGAAGGTGTACGTTGGATATCACGGCGGTGAGCAGTATAAGGTGACCGAAGAAGACCTCAAGAAAGTGAAAGGTCGTGGCACAGATCAGTATTAGATAGGAATGTAGTTCAATAGATATTACAATGTAGTTTAAATAAGTTTTTTCTTCAGGTGCACAGTCGCGGGTGGATAACCATGCGCTCGCCGATCTTCGACCCTTTCTTAACTATCGTATAAACAGTGAACATGCCAATGACCCACGTCACCGCCAGCGATATGAGGAGGTGCGATCTTAGGTTATCGATGTGATGCTGGTTGATTGCGAACTCTGGTCTGCCGCCACTCAGCAGCGCCTTCACTTGGTCGACATTCAGGTAAGGACCCAGTAACAAGGTGGTCGAGAATATGATAACTAGAGCTACAAATGCTTTCAATAAATTGATACTTATACTTTCTTGACCAGGACGAGCACCGAACGGCGATGGCTGGTTGTACTCGGGGACGTACTTGCCGATCATTAAGTCTATCGCATCTTGCTTAACCCCGTCTAGAAAGTTGTTGATGTAGTACCGCTTGCAGCTGTTGACACCGTCATTGAATTGTCCTTTAAGTGTGCGCTTTCCGGTCTTCGTAAAGTCAACTTTCAATGCACCAGTTCCTGCGTACATCATGCTGATTGCGTCCGCATTGTTGGCCCAGATGGACTTGTATATCTTCTCAAACGAGTCATACGGAGTGGTCAGTACGTGCTTGTCATTAATATCCACAACCTTTCCCTTGTCTATTTGAAACACTAAAGATCTTCGAGCGAATAGTGATTGCACTACATTTGTACGATCTAAATTATCCATGCAGTTAGTGCGCACGATGCCGCGCTGCCACTGAGACACCACGCCGCTGGCGTCTTTGCAGAAGTAACCTTGGCGCTCAAACATGTCGCTGACCCCGTTGTCTTCCGTGAATAATTTTCTTAAATTATTCCATTTTCCTTTTCTGGCTGTTTCTGCGTGGAAGTCGAACCACACGTACTTGAGCTCGTACGACGGACGCAACTTCTTGATCTCGTCAATAACGTCGTGGTAGGCGGCCCCCAGCTTGCCTTGGTCCTTTTTGTTGTCAACTAAATTCACAAAAATCACGGAAGTAGAGACGTTGCTGCTGTTGTCCGCGTATTGATTGCGCAAATCAGTGACATGTTTCTCGGCATATTGTATACTAGCATTCTTATCTTCACTAATGTGTACCGGTGGCTCGTACTTCATGGTGACAGGAGACGTCCACACCACTGGAATAGAGCCTCGCACTTGCACGTAACTAGTCAACTTGTATCGTTTCACTTTATGAACATCCTCCAGGAACACGTCGTTGTGAATGAGGATTTGCTCCGTTTCCGCGAAGTTGGCGACGTGGCCGTGCTCGTCAATCCCTCTTTTCGTGAAGCGGCAGCCCTGTCGGTAACACGAACGTCTGGATATGAAGAGAATTGTATATTGCTTATTTTCAATTTCAATACTAGGTCGTAGTTCAATATATGCGGACATTACAGGCACAATCCACTCGTCTGCTTCGCAGGCAATTAGGTCTGCAACAACATCTCTATTCCAGAAGAAACGGTGGTCGGCGCGTGACCAAATGGGATCTTTGTCCTTCTTGGAGTTAAATAATATTGCCTGTTTCTGTTGAGTTAATGTGACATCAAATGATGTCGAAAAGAAGAAATTGTGCTTTGAAAATGCCATTTGTAACAAATGTAGATACTCATCTTCATCTCGCTGCTTAGACTCGGACAATATTCTATTATTCTTGAATAAAGGAATCATCAATATATTCTTCACCCTTCTTATGTTAATCATATCGCTTTGGATAGAAACAAATGGCTCCGAATCAGTGATCAACGCAGCATATGACCCGGATAATAGACTGTAGAAACCAAAGATCGCATCAATACTCATACGCTGCAGCTCGGGACCATATTCAGGCAATTTTTGTTCATCATAGACTTTTAAATCATGATTATTCTCCTTCAACTGCGATGCCACCAAAGCCTTTCCAGAACTGCTTTGAAAAACCGCATGTTTCTCGTACAGCTTTAAAGTTTTCTTGGTGTGCTTCATCTCGCTGGTCTGCGAGCAGTATCCTTCGATGAAGATGTACAAAGGAAAATGAAGGAGTTCCGCAGTGTGGTACCGCTAGACACAGTAAAACCAATGAAGTAATTAGTGTACATCAATGCTTCTGCACTAGTTATTGCATCTGCATCCAGAGCTATGTACTTGGGTGCTACATAGCCGATCATCTTGGTGAATCATTCATTAGTATCAATACTGCTTCGACTAGAATTGACCAATCAAATAGCGATATAGAAAGCAGATCACAAGACCAGTTAGTTAGTTAATTAATGCGCTAGGAACGTGAGTAGGCGACCAACGGATATGATCCACTACACCGGGCATCATCGCTGAGAGGGTGGAAGTGTCAAAAAACACCTCTGAGGACCACTACAAACGAAGTTTACACTGGCAACTAAATGCATTAGGTTATTGAACCACATAACAGATGAATATATTGTCTAGCTTGTTCGGGTTCAATGGGGTCGCTACATCTCCAGCGCCTCCAGAGTTTACCAATGACGATCGTATCTTCTACGAGGCATTGGTCTCACACAATGATTTATATGCACAGTTGTTCACCGACGAGAAAATTTTGTGCTACCCTTCATCGAACAGTTTAGGCGACGAGAAAATTCTAAAAGAGCATCTAATGAGTCATATACTAGTTCCCGATAATAATAATCGTGGTGACTTTACTACATTAAATAATCAAAAAGTTTCAGTTATTGGTAATGAATTGATCTGTGGACTAGGCTTTGACGAACCCAAAAAGATTAAGATTACTCTAGTGGACAACATTTGTGATCATACCGGGAAGCAAGTAGTTGTATATCATGTCAAGCGACCATTAGTTGGAGGTATTGCCGCACCCGAGGAGTTGGATGAGATCAGCTTGAGCATTATGTATAAGTATATTGCAATATTAAGGACATATCCAGGCGCAGAATCGGCTTTTGGGATACTAGATGAATACATCAAAGAGGTTAATTTTGTTGGATCGCAATCAAAAGATGGATTCTCAAGAGTGCGACCATCATTGGCCCACTCTGTTAGATGTCAATGGAAAGCTAGCGTTGAGAGGTTTCTGCGCGGTGGCATCACACTCAACGAGGACTCGGGAAGTCACCAGATTGAGCAAATCATTGAGTCATATCTCATGTGTAATATATATAAACCTGTGTACTTCTGGCTTACACAAGTGTATTATGAGGAAGATGTGCTCATTTGTAAAACAATAACTGATGTATATCGCAAGTGCACTCAAACGGACTTAGGGATTATCCCCGAGTTTCAAACAACACAATTAGGTGCAATCAAAGAATTAATTACTCTGAAGGAGAAGACCACACCCACCGACAAGCTGCTGGTCCTCAAGCGGTGTGTGCAGCTCATAAGAGATAGTGTAGATAAAAATGTGCGTAAAAAGTTCCAGTCTAACGGCAACAGCGATGTCGAGCTTGCAACCGACGACATAGTCCTGATACTAATCTGGGTAATCGCGCAAGCCTACCCCAGGTACCGACGTATTATTACCGATATTCGGTACATCGCATCATTCCACTTTGTTACATCATCCAAGTCCATCCTCGGCTTCACGCTGTGTCACTTCCAGGTAGCGATGATGTGGTATTTCGATAGAAGTATTCCAAAGGCTGCGGATAAGCCCAGGAGTGTGACCTCTCTGTTCAAACTGAGTAACATGGGAATGTCCAGCCCCAACCTATTGGAATCGCCAGCTCTCAATTTATCGCCTACTGTTTCAATGCATAAAACCCCTAGCGATGAAACTCTGTCCACTAAAATCCCTTCCTTTGAGGCTCTCATGATGAGCGACTCCCCGGCCGACAGTCCGCGATTGAATTATAGTGTGATGGCAACACCTACCGGCGATGAAACCCTCACCATCCCATTGCCTACAAGAGTTGTGGCTCATGAAAGGAACGTCGCTTGGTCGCTGCAAAATGACGAATACTACGCGAACGAGGCGGATGACAACGAAAGTAAAGATGTAACTTCTGGTAAAGTGGTGCACGTGCTGGGTGAGAAGACAGACCCGTTCGAGTCGAAGAACACAACATTCAACTTGTTCAACTGCGATGTAAGCACGAAGATCAATAAGATAAGCGGTAATAACGGGTACTATGCACTCGTCAATGCAGACGGTCACGTGTTTACTTGGGGGAGACCAGAGTGCGGTCGGTTAGGCAGAGGTGTCTCCACTGAAATCGATGACTTCAGTCACGTGTACCGCCCGCTAAGAGTGAACAACATTCCCGACTCGGCGATTATTAGCGACATTGCTTGTGGCAAGTCTCACATGCTTTGCTGCAGTAAAAATGGGGAGCTATTTGCGTGGGGTGATAATCGCTGTGCACAACTAGGGATCAGCTCCGTGGACACGCAACAATCCAACGCCACCTTCAGCACAATGTCGTACTTGATCGGTTACTCAACCCAGAACGAGCTGTCGGCTGTGATTGCAACGTCGCCTGCATTGTCGAACGCCCTTCCTGGTTTGAGAGCTACCAAGGTTGCATGTGGGGCTTACCACTCCTTATGCCTGACATCGGACGGTACTGTATATAGTTGGGGCAGATTTGCTAACGGTCGCCTGGGTCAGTATATGGATGACTTAATCGCACCAGACCATGCCGTGAGCAAGCCGACTCCTATTAAATGGAATAGTAAAAACACTGTTCGAGTTGACGAGAAAATGTGCGAGGTAGGGAACAGCGAGACGGACTTACTACTGCACAATGCGGAGTCGTTTGAGCTGCTCCACATAATACCCAAGCCGGAGCGGACCATCATGATGATCCCACGCATCACAAGAATATGCGCTGGCCACAGCCACTCATTAGCTCTTAGTGACCGGGGTGCTGTGTATAGTTGGGGATGTGGCACACATGGTCGACTGGGGCATGGAGACCATAATGATGAGTATATTCCGCGACGCATAGAGTCACTGAATTCGATACGCATTATGGGCATTGCTGCGGGAGTAGCCCACAGTTTGTTCTTGTCGAATCATGGCTATGTATTCGGTTGCGGCTACAACAAGCAAGGCCAAGTCACTGCATCCACGGCTGAGTTTCAACTTGGAAAATGCAAGTTAGACCAAGACTCTGTACTGATGCCGGTGCCTATTTGTATAAATCCCTCCACTTGTCCATCCTTATCTAAGTATCCAACGGATCCGAGCTCGGATGATTTGAAGGAGGTAACGTTGAAAGTAAAGCAAGTTAGTTGTGGTGATGCACATTCTGCGGTGATAACATCCAAAGATAATCTAGTAATAGCGTGGGGTCAGTTCAAAAGCAGTGCCAGCAGCGACGAGCAGCATGCCATGGTGGACCTCACAGACAAGTTGCACGGCAACGTCCCGGTGACAATCAATTGCAGCGGCAACAACATCATGGTACTCACACCTTAGAAGGAAGATAAAAATATAATTTATGTATAGTACTTAAACAAACAATAGTAGACAAATTAATCACGAAAAACACACACTTGTAGTAGGCAACATATCAAAATAATAACGAAATGAACATAAATTAAATGCGTTGAGAAACAAATACGATCTGCTAAATTGCAGTTGAAAAACTTTCAATGATACCTTGCAATTCATCATCAGTGTTGCGGATCGAAGGACAACTCTTAATACTATCACTGTCTGAGTTGGTCTCACTGCTAGTTTGACTAGCTTGGTTGACGTTACTTGCATATCCATTGGTCAAGGATACTTGAGTAACAGGAAATACGTCTTCAAAGCGGTTTTCAATAGAATCTATCCTGCTAAAAATCCCATTATCTAGTCTATTTTCACCACTTTCTGCACTATCAGCTGATAGACCTCTGCATCTGTTGCTATTCATCCTCAATAATAGTTTCATCGAGTAATCATCTTCTTCAAGATCGTCGCCAGCACTTGCATAAGACTGCGAGTATTCTTCATATTTATTCATAGTTTTATCCACGCGTCGTGATCTCTTTAATGATGAGCGATTACTCATAGCCTTCGGGTCGATGTATGTTTGTGATTGTCGACGTATTGCGAAGTACGTAGTTTGTAGTTAGATTCAACTTGAACGAAGATTCGATGACGTGAAATTCCGGGTCCCACCCGATTGAGGTCTGAAAACCCAGGAAAAAGTTTAGATTGCGAGAGAACGCGCTTAAGAGCAGCGGCAAATGACGGCTGGCTAACGGTCGAAGGAAAAGGTAAAAGGCTTCTATAAATGGGAACTTCAATTTGGGTGTGGAAAATGAGCGGCCCTTTTAAAAAAATGCCCTGAGACAGTGCCCCACAAGTGCACTCAAAAATCAACCCTACCGTTGTAACGTTGCTTACAGCAACTCCAACATCAGTGCCGAGCAAAAAAATAATAAAAGGTTTCGCGCCACATTAATTTGTTTGGCACGTTCTCCTAAAATTCGTGCCTTTTTATAGCGAGAAAACCTGCGGCACACAGGTAATGCCAATATTGGCGACCTTAAGTTACTTAATTTTGATTACATTTAGCTGTTTAATGTCAGTCACATCGCTAAGGCTTGTAGCATTTGATCTAGATGGCACTATGTGGAATCCTGAAATGTATGAGATTTATCGTCATACAGGGCAATGGAAGGCAACAGCCGATCCCAATGTATGTACTGATGCGGGAGGCACAGAAGTCAAGCTATTGGGCGTGACTGGACAAGTATTTGACTATTTGAAAGACAATAATATCAAAATAGCAATAGTCAGTTGCACAGATGAACCAATATGGGCAAAAGAGTTATTAAAATTGTTTAAGACTCCTAAAGGTAACCAGTAATTACTATACATTGTATCTTCTCACTCTCACCCACTTGCAAAAAGGTCGAATTCTTTCTGATATAATAGATTCCAGTCAAATATTTAAAATGTACCCTAAAACCGAGCATTTCCAACGGATAAAAGCCCAATTTCCCGATATTCCTTTCAACGAAATGCTGTTCTATGACAATGAGTCTGGAAACATCAGATCCGTGTCCCAAATCGGAGTCCGGTGTGTTTTCTGTCCGGAGGGAGTTGACTCTGATGCTTGGAGTCGCGGTTTGAAGATGTTCCAGTGAAATGTGTATACTTTTATTACAAATTTATAATAAATTGTTTATTGATCAATCCGCCCTTCTATTCTCGTGGCTCACGCCGTCAAACGGTCTAGTCAAAAATCTTGTTTCTAACGGCGAAAACGTCACACCAATGTGCACCACCACGTAAAGATTTAACAGGTCATTCAGTAGCGTCGTCACCCAGTCTTCCTTCCAACTTAACACAGTCGATTCTATGAGTAAAAATGCAGTTGGCAGCAGCAAATACGCGATCAAAACCAGTCGGAAGGTTTGGAATTGCTTGACTCTGGCGTACAGAATAGGTGACGACGTGACCCACGGAGAGTACAGCAAGTTCCCTCTTAGCTGCGTCACAGTAAAATTCAATGATATGATCACTCCCAGAAGCACCAATGACCGCAAGACGTAGGTGGCAAGCCACAATGCGCTACAGGTTTCGTCGTTCTCAATACATGTGCCGCCAGCAATACCAAATATAAAATATGAGACTAGCACGGCAGTGCCAAACCGCTTTTCTTTATCATTCAGCGTCTCGCGCACTGTGGATAGCCCAAGAGACAAGTATAGTATAGATACCAGCGATGTGAAATTATTAAAATGATCGGTAACACCAACGGCTTTCTCTAGACTCGAGCTATCAATGCCATTTGTATTGTAATGGTGGTACAGCGTATACTCTACCGCGAGGAATATCAACGTCATAAGTAACGTGAAGCCGAATAGCAGATGCATTTTTGTCGCCCGCTGGCGATTGAAGTATATTTGGCAGAAAATTCCAATGATAAGGAAGCAATATATAACTAATTCACCTTGTAGTAGCGGCAGAATTGTTACATATTGTATGGGTAAATGCGAGAACTTATTGCTGCTATATGGCATTGGGTTAGTCATGACAACTCGGACATCAAAGTCAATTGTATCATCACTATTCGGCAAGGTGTAACACTGCAGCAGCATTACCGAATATCGATCGGCAGAAGGAAACGTGTAACTTATTGTATTATTTTGATCAGTTATGATATACCGTTGGAGTGAAGGCGTGCTGCACATGGACTGAATCGCACTTAAGCGACTAGTTCCTCCAGCACCATACCAACTTTTCTGGTCCTCATTCAATATCAAAAACAAGATATAGTAGTTTGCACTGTAACTTGTATTCATAGCATCGATAGGATTGTATGCGATTTGGTAGCTTATAGTAGCCTCCGTCTGGTGCGCCATACCAAAGGATTCGATTAGAAACTCACTGAATGGACCAGATTTGGTTGATTTATAGTGATAATTTATCGCCTGAATGCCTTGTAGCAGTAAAACAATGAATAAAATCAACAACATTTTTACAGTATCACTCGATGATGAAGAAACGCTTGTTCTTGTCCTTACTCTCTCACTTAAACCAAACGATTCATACACCTCCTTACTGTTTCTGTTTCTATGACCTTTTTTAAAGTTGCAGGATTTGAGAAGTCCCAAGTTCCGTCTTTGCTGCATCCAAGACACAGAGGAGAGAACGTTAGTGAGGAGAAGAGATAGTAGTAATGACGAGGTTTGGGGTGAGGAGACCGCGTAATGGGCGATTTTAAACCAGTTTGTAAGCAAGTTATTAAGTTATTTAGAAGACCGGCCTTTGAAGGTACCAAAGGGATTAATAAGAGTTTAAATATAGCGACTCTTGATTGACTGATGAATGACATCTTATCGGCAGGAGCACGAGGCGTTTACCTCCAACACTAGCACCAAGTGCCATGCACTGCATGTGTTGTTATGCATATGTCATATGCCTGTCTTCCTCGCAATTTCAAATTGCTGCTACCATCGATGGAAAATGCAACCCACGTTACTAAAGGACTTCGTAATGATTTGTGTACCAATGGTATTGGTGCTAACTGTCGCAGCTGATTATGCTGCTTGGACAATGGCATTATTGATACTTGTCTTATATATGTTATACAAAGAAATCAATCCTACATTCATCAATGAGCCCAAGACAACTGGTATAATTCACCCAATATCGCAATTAAAAGGAATCAACATGTTAATTACTTGTATAGCAATCTTGGCGGTTGATTTTAAAGTATTTCCAAGATACTTTGCGAAAACAGAGACATATGGCTTCTCCTTAATGGACATTGGCATCGCCATGTTCATTATTTCTTCTGGTTTAACATCAAAGTATGCACGTGGCATAACCGATAGTAATCGGTCGAGCTATAGCTACATTGCCAAAAGAGGAGTTATCTTGTTACTAGGAATAGGCAGACTCATCACGTTGAAGTCCATCGACTACCAGGAGCACAACACGGAGTACGGCATTCATTGGAACTTTTTCGTGACAATATTTTCCATTTGGATTCTTACCGACGTGATAAACACGCTGTTTTCTCGAGTAGCTATTGCAATTCTGTGTGTTTTCGTACTGGGTATTTATCAGTTCGCACTGTGCACGTCCCCATTATCAAGTTATATCTTACACAGCGATCGAAACACGTTTCTGGATGCCAATAGAGAGGGCGTATGCTCGCTGCCGGCTGGCGTCGTGCTCTATCTACTCACAGAAATACTCTCGTATTTCCTGTATTATTGCAAAGACCGGAGCGTCTTCACAAGCAAGTTCCAGGCAAGCGGCGTCGTGGCTGCCGTCATGTGGTGCATGTGGTACACCATCGATGCATATATACAGCCAACTAGTCGGCGCCTGATGAACGCGCCGTACGTGTGCTTGTCGCTGGCTATTGCGTTCACCGTGCTGACTATCCTATTCGCGATTGACTCTACCCTTCCTGCACACGAGGAGCAGCACACGTCGATACTGCAATACTTCAACAAATACCAATTGCAAATCTTTTTATTCGCCAACGTGTGCACCGGCTTAGTAAACGTGTCCATCCCCACGATCCGTGTCTCCCTGTGGTGTGGGCTATGCATCGTTATCGTTTACATGTGGGTGCTGGCACTAGGTGCTTTGGCTGCTGCTCATCTCGAAGGTATTTCCTGGAAATCACGTAAAAATGACAAGAAAACTATTGAATTAAGTGAACATTAAGTATAATATAAGGACTGTACAACTGTATCTAAGGACGCGCCCGTCACTCGCTCTCCCCTTGGACCTCGCCACCCACAAAGTCTACCAACGCGCGTTCACTATTGCGCTTGTTCACAAAGAACTTGGACGTCGACCGCTTGTTCCATATCTCAATGTTATATATGTATTGCCAGTTATCGCTTTCGCCGTTATTTTCATTCTCACTACCGCTGTTACTCCTGCCGTTACTGCCACTTCGTCCAGCCATCCACAAACGGGGAGGACTCCAGATAACAGCTAAAATTTGTAACGGACGAGCACCCAATACCTTGACTAAATCATACTTCAAGAAGCCCAAATCCACATCCAGCGTGGCGACGTTGAGCAAGTGCTGGTAGAAGTCGAAGGTGTAGACCAAAGACGAGTCAAACGAGTACAAATCGAGGTTAGCTCGCTTGGAAAAATACTGCTTTCTCTTCATGCTACTCATGGTCTGGAACACCGCGCTGCACAGCGACATGTCCTCCTCAAGGTCGTCAGGGTACAGCACGTTGGGCTCTTGTCCAGGCTGGGACACCACTATATTTTGTGCGGCAGTAACAAGAGGAGTGAGCACATACGGCCTGTCTCCCTTCATCCTGACATTCAACACCGGGTTAAACTTGGATAAGATTTTTATAGAATTATATAGCAAAAGCTTTGCCGACAGCTGGCGGATGGCGCCGTCGAATATCTCGCCGATGTACACCTTGTTGAAAGGAATGTCCTTCTTGAACCTTCCTTGAATAATTGCTTGCAACTTTCTTTTCCTCTTCCGAAAATGCGTTGGTGAGTCCTTCAGCCCAGCGATGAGCAGGTAGCATTTACCGATGAAATAGTCGGAGTCAATAGAAATAAAGGACAACTCTGGTGATTCTTTGTTATGTATGTGGATGGGAAGGCACAGATGCTCCCGTTGCTCCGTTATGTCACTGCGGATCATGCTGGGGCTCCTGCGCACCATGATGGGGTCATTCGGCCAATTTTGCATCACTTCTGAGATGCTATCTAGTGATGGAGTCCGCTCCAAGACATCGTAATCATCGTTATCCTCGTCAGAGTCTTCGCCTTCGTCCTCATCCACCTCGTTACCTATCCGTTGAAGCCCAACTTTCTCCAACATTAACTCTTCTGCCTCTTCCATGGTTATATTCTTGTTCTCGTCGATGCTGCTGCTTTTGTGGTCGAGCGACTGCAGCACGGGTTTGGACAGGGATTTAATAGCAAATTTCTTTGCTTTCATGCGCATCATGTAGCTCACAAGGAGAAGAATAGATGCTACAAGCGCGAGTGCTGTGTTAGTTACCACCGTGTGATTGTTGCGGCCTAGCAGCACGTTGTTATGACACACCACCAGCACGACTACCAGCACCACACAGAGCACAGCCAAGAGCCGTTGGATGCGTTGAAGTACCGACATCATTTCTGTATGCACAAGGTGGATTGCATCATACTCCTTGAGTAGTTCCGTTATGTCCCCCTTAAATCGCGCACACTCGTCTTCACTGTTGCGCAGCGCATTCAGCAGCTCCGTCGGCGATGAGTCCTCGTTCAAACCCCTACTCAAGATGCCATCAAGCAGGTCATCCAACGTGGTTTCCTCGTTAGTATCTACATCGTTTTTAGAGTGAGTCACTTTGCTGGACTTAGGCTTGGTTGGACTGTTGGGGGGACTGCTGACGCTAGAGGTGTCGCTAGTGAATTGGTAGAGAATAGCCTTGTCGAGGAACATGTGCTGGTGATTCACCTCTCTGATTATGTCGAGAGAGATCATTTTATTGCCAATGGATATTGCTTGTGTTTGAGTAAATCCTTTTGTTTTTTCTAACCATCTAACTACTTTGCTCCCTAAGAAGCACTTGCGATATATTTTGAATTGATACAATCTATTGCTGATTCCTATGTCCTCTCTCATCTCTTCGGCTAGACTTAGTAATCTTTTATTTTCACCATTACTATCACATGTTGACACATAATCCTTCGCTTTCTTTAAACTATCGAGCCATTGCAATTGCGCTTCTTCAGAAGGCAATGCTAACTGTATCTTTATATCTTTACCATTATTATTCATATTTCTACCACTAACATTAATCAAATATGGAGTTGGATAGTCATTTAAAGCTTCAGCACTCATTGTTACCGTATTAATCTCCGAGTCAGTATTCAGACTTATTGAGACCATGCGCCCTTTATGCTTACCTTGTACTAGCACTAAACGGAAGGATCCCATATCTTTCGGCTTCAAGGGCTGCGCAATGTATCGAAGGTATGATCCGCTCAATATAACATTATGATAGGTGAACCCGCATGACTTGTCACTCTCCCGCTGATGCAGAAACCCCTCCAAAAGAGGTAAAGAGCTACCCAGCTCATAAAAGTCTGTTGAATCCATCGCTCTTACAGTCGCGACTGTACCACCAGCGCGCTCCCTTTCTTGCAGTTTTTGAAGCTGTTTCAAAGATCTTCATGAGCTCAAAATCCGGCCTCTCTTTGTACTCAGCTCATCCACACACATATAGCAAGATATCAACAGAGAAGGCACAAGACACAGCAGTCACTAACTGCTACTTCGGACCTATTTCTTCCTCCTCTTCCCTTCTCCTTCAAATATTAGTTGTGGGTGTGGATATTAGATGAGGAAGGAAATTTTCGCAAAAAATATTGCCAAAAATTTTGAAGGAGAAAATTTAGTGGTTGAAGTAAGAATAAAAAGAATGTCTGCGCGTTTAGTTGTTGGTTGTATGACGGGAACTAGTCTAGATGGTCTTGACTGTTCTCTGTTGCTAGTGAATGGTAATTCCATTGATGCGATGAGCTGTAATGTGATGAGTACAATATCGCTTCCCTTTCCAACTAAATTACAGCAATCTTTACGAGATTTCTCTTGTCAAGTTCCAATGACTTCCAAAGATATTTGTCAACTTGCTAGTGACTTCACTGACTTCCATATTACAGGAATTAGACAGTTATTGAGCAATAAAGCTGAGCATATGATTGTAGATTTAATTGCCGTCCATGGTCAAACAGTGTTTCACTGCCCGCCACTTTCATGGCAGTTGTTTACACCAGCAAGATTAGTCAAAGAGTTTGGTACTAAAGTTGTCTGTGACTTGCGTGCAATGGATTTAGCATATGGTGGGAACGGTGCACCGATAACACCCCTTGCCGATTACATTGTATTTAGAGATAAATCTGGTTCAAAGTCTCGAGCTATCGTTAATTTGGGCGGATTCATCAACATCACGTTCTTGTCAAAGCCAAATACCGTAGATTCAATATCTGGTAAAGACGTGTGTGCCTGTAATCAGGTCCTTGATCTGATTGCACGCCAACGACTGCACCAGAATTATGACGAGGACGGCAGTGCGGCATTGAAGGGAAGTGTCGATGAGGAAATCGTTCAATATTTCCAGGGATTACTGGAAAAACAAGCGATTAATCGGTCACTTGGATCGAACGACGAGCCGCGTGAGTGGTTAGAGGGGCTCGACCACGTTCCTACGAATGATCTGTGTCGATCTGCAGTGAAAGCAATAGTGAATATTATTAATCAGAATACAGCGCACGTTGATGAAGTCATACTGGCAGGTGGCGGTGTATTCAACAAGGCGCTAGTCGCCGACCTCAAGGAGTTGCATGGACACGTGCATCTATCTGATCACTTCGGTGTTAACCCTGTTTATCGCGAGTGTATTGAAATCGCCATACTAGGAGCTCTCTGTGACGACAAGATCCCGATCACATTGCCGCAAGTTACAGGCTGCGATGATATCAAGCTGATCAGTGGCAGCTGGATGTACCCACCCGTTGCGAAGACGAAGAGACAAGTGACGCAGGTAGTGGATCGTGGCAGCGCGTCAACAGAGCAGAGAAATTCACGATCACTTGGAATTCATAAGAAAAGTGTAAGTGAAATAGTTGAAATTATATACGAAGAGGACAAGAACAGCCTGTCAACGGCATTCAAGAACTCAATGCCCGCAATCACGCGGTTTATTGCAGCTGCGGAGGAAGGGTTTGTAAATGGAGGCAGGTTGATTTATCTAGGTGCAGGAACCTCTGGCAGACTTGGAGTACTAGATGCGTCAGAGGCACCTCCCACATTCAACGTTGCATCGAATAAGGTGATCGGCATCATAGCCGGTGGCGACGGTGCTCTTCGGTTATCTTCTGAAGGAGCCGAGGACGATAGTAACGGATGCATAGATGCATTAATGAAACTAGGAGTAAATAGTCAAGATACTGTGCTAGGTATCGCGGCGAGTGGACACACACCTTATGTGCGGGGAGCTCTGGACTATCTTGAGAGACTTGAGGCGCCTCCCGTGCTAGGGCTGCTATGCTGCAGCGATGCAGCGGCTGCCGCCGACAGCAAACTCCATGTCATGTTCATGGATGTTGGCCCTGAAATCGTGACCGGAAGCACGCGCATGAAAGCCGGTACAATAACCAAAATGGTGCTCAATACCATAAGCACCACGTTGATGATCAGAGCCGGGAAGATATTCGACAACCTCATGATCGACGTCAAGGCCTCCAACAACAAGCTGATGGACCGCGCAATCAGGATAATCATGGCGATAACCGCCATGGAGCGAGAGGATGCACAAACACTGCTGGTGGAGTCCGGGTATAACTGTAAAATTGCCGTGATTATGGCCAAATTCCAATGCGGCAGAGAGGAAGCGGAGGCGATGAACGGAGCCAACAAAGGAGTTATTGCGTATTTTTAGTCACATAATTTGCTACAGAAGTTACAACTTTTGACCTCGTTTGCCTCAAGACGAAGTCGACGATAGGCGTGGCGTGGTCGCCCTCCACGTAGTCGGTGGTTATATTAAACCCGAAATTCTGCAAGATTTCAACATACTTTCGGGTGGATGCATCCGGTACGACATGGTCACTAGTACAGTGAATGAACAACATCGCTGGCAGTTTGCTAGTGATGGATAGGACCGTCGGAGCAATGGAAGTCGGGCTCACTGCATGCAGCTTGTCCAGCTCAAACTCTCCTCGGCACTCGCCAGCTGCGTACATTGGTGAAATTTCGTGAACATGCCTCATTTTTTCGTGGAAATAATGATCATAGACACTGTAGACACCTGCGAGACCAATGAAGATGTCACAAATTTGTGAATTGTGAACGGAATTGGCCGCGTTTAAGATCGCTAATGACGAGATATTAGCGCCAGATGAATGCCCAGATAGCACTATCTTATAGTCTTTGTTTGTAGTTATATTTTGTTTAATGTAAGTCAATGCATTTTCAATACAAACTACCTGTTGTTTTATCGTCGATTCTGGATAAACAGGGTATTTGATTAAACACATTTTATCAGCTCCCATACAAAGCGCCATGTTCCATGCAATTAATCGGTACATAAACAGCCTTCCCGAACCCCATGCTCCACCGTGAACAAAGACTAGACATATTTGTTTATTATTTGTGTTGTCTTTCGTGACTTTATACTCTTGAATGATTTTATGCTTAGAATTTTCTTCTTCGGCAGTATATGAGTGCGTTTGCAATATATTTGCTCCTGCAATCATGTGCTTATAAAACAAATCAGGTCGGAACAACATAGCAATAGTGAGTGAGACCATGGCTAGTGTATCATGTATATCCCGAAAAAACCCGTTGTCGCGAAGGTAATTATGCAGCGTCTTGGGAGTATTGCGCACCAAGAACAGTAGCACTTGCTCCATGGGAGAACCAACCCCTGGACTCGGTTGCAAGGTATTCCTTTGTATTATGCCGTGAATTTTCGTTCAGATTATTCCGGCTCCGCGCAACTTCAAGAAATCTTCTAAAATCAAGTTAATATTTTAATAATATCACGTTAATACTTGAGTCAGCCGCTGAACAAGGAGGTGCAACTCGCAAGTCGTATCTTGGGTCCACTATGTCCCATTTTGTAGCACTTGTTACAACCGGTACTTCGAAGGTGAAGTCACCGTGAAGACAAACAAAAGGAAGAAGAAAATACGTACCAATTTCAGCGTCTTAGAGTATTTATTCTTGGTTGAAAGAGTCGAGAAATAACAAAGAATGGGTGAAGACTTTATCCCATCGGAAAGCTACAGTGGCACAAAGGATGGTTATGTTTTCAAGACCGGAGTGCGCGGTTTAGGTTATTATAGAGATATTCAAGAAACAATCCAACCAAACACCACGAAAAGTCATATATATGAGTTACCAGTGATGACATCTCCATACAACGCAGCTACTGCTATCGCAACGCCTCCCGTGCCGCCATCTGGACCAGTCGTCAAGTATTATGATCGAAGTACGGTGTTCCCCACTCAAGTTAACAATGGGAAAGCTGTACCAAATGTCAATATTTTTCCATTCTTTAATGGTAATTTTGCGCGATTTGAAAGAAATTCTTTAGATCCACAAGTAGGATTTATGCCCAATTGGTTAATGGATACGTGCGGATTTAAGATAGTTATGGGAGGAGTTATAGGTTATATCATGGGTACAGGATTAGGTTTATTCATGAGTGG
>JACCDO012377571.1_pt1 | contig 21256 bp, 12 predicted proteins | sample 7446101 | NCBI WGS metagenome assembly JACCDO01 (sample SAMN15323440, study PRJNA562643) | freshwater metagenome | isolation source: river surface water | place: USA:Blue River Watershed | collected 2017-08-16
CTTGGAGTTTGTTAATTGCAAGGGTAATGATGATAGTTTTGCCAGTGCCGGCATACCCTAGAACCCACTCCGGTCTATCGCTAGCGTTAATAAGTGAATTAAGAACGGATTCTTGCTTTGTATCTAATTGGTTCTCTTTAATCATCCACATTTTTCAGGCTCTTGTACTGTTTTTCTTAAATTTATCATTATTTGTAAGATTATTAGACTTATATGGCTCACGCATTGAGCTACCCCCTTGATATTCTAATTTCAACAATCAAATTTAGGGGGTAAAAAATGGAATTTATTGCATCGCACCACGCCACAATCAGGCAGCAACAAAGAGGTATTCCAGGCTATGTCATTGACTCATTGATCAATTATGGCAAGGTTAACCACGACCATCATGGCGCTGAAATCCTCACATTCCCCAAGGCTGTAAGACAAAAACTGAGAAACACACTGCCCAAAAGAACATACGTTGCCTTAGAAGTTCACTTTGACTGCTACGCAGTTCTCAGTGAGGGTGTGATAGTCACCGTAGGTCATAGAACAAAGCGTGTGAAAGATTATTGATCTAATCGACATATTAATTCTTCAATAAAAGATGTTTTATCAATGCCGTAGGTTGAAGTTGTGATTCATTCTTAATATGCTTAACGCTGTATTATCATTTGATAAAAATCAATTATTAGGTGAATTAATCATGTCGACAATTTCAGAATTAGTAGATGCACTCGGTACTATTACTGAAATTGGCAAGTTAAAAATAGTTGACGCTGAGATGAATTGGAAGGACCCACTTTTGAGTGGCAAAATTGGGCATGATCTGGTTGACTTGTATTTCTGTAAAAATCAAAATAATTTCTCTACACTTGTCAGTAAGAGTAGGTTCAGTTATGACCTAGTTAGTGACACTGTGGGGCAAATGGTTGATGCTAATTCAATTTCTCTGGGTTACCCGATGTTTTATATTGAAGAGGCACTTGGTTTAAAGGATATTCCACTCAACACATCCTATGCACTTTTGTATAGAAGCGCTAGCCTTATTTTGCATGCGGAAAGATTGGGTTTTCAAAGTGCTATTTTGGTGCTTGAGAAATCTGATTTGAATGCTGAAGAAGATAAAATATTTAGAAAATTTGTTTCGTTGTTATCAGCAGATAATGCTATAAATTCTTTTCATAAATGTTCTACAAAGTGCAGAGTTAATTTTTATTTTGGATTATTTGATTCCAATAAAAATCAAATTAAATTAAATAAAACATAAAGTTGAATATGAGTAAAGAATTACTTTTATACACTGCAGTCGCAGGGTTTGAATCAGCAAGACAGGTCAGCGTATTGCCTGATGGTCATAAGGCGAGAAACCTCCATGGCCATAGTTTCTTGGCAAAAGTAAGGTGCGAGTTGCCTGCAGATTGGGCAAGTTTCAGGGGGGGTGAAGTGGAAGAGTTGGCTTCCAAATTGCAAGCGGCTATCGCCCCATTGGATTACACCCACTTAAACAAAGCTCTAACTGAGCCTACAGACGAAAATCTGGCTCGTCTAATACGTAAGACAATAGAAGTGCCTGGAATTGAAAACGTTGGCCTTCAAAGTACCGAATCTCAGGGTGTTGATCTAGATGGCAAAGGTCATGCTCATATTTGGCGTCGGTATCGTTTCGAATCTGCGCATCAATTGCCAAATGTCTCGCCTGGTCATAAATGTGGCCGGATGCATGGCCATAGCTTTGAAGTGATTTTGCATGCAGATATTAACCTTGATGGAGATCAGTCAATAGGAATTGATTACGATTACATCGATAGATTATGGCAGCCTATTCATGCTAAATTAGACCATACGTGTTTGAACGATGTTCCTGGACTTGAGAATCCAACTAGTGAATTAATTTCATCCTGGATTTGGGCGCAGCTAAAACCTAATTTCCCACAGTTGTCGTGGGTAACGGTTTATGAGACAGCTAGTTGCGGCGCTAATTTTGATGGTAGCCACTACCGCATCTGGAAAGAAATGAGTTTTGATAGTGCCCTCCAGTTAAAGAATGCTCCTGCAGGGGCTCCAAGGAAGCAGATTCATGGCCATACATATGTATTGAGACTCCACTTACATGCACCAATTGATAAAGTAATGGGTTGGACGGTTGACTTTGGTGATGTGAAGGAAGTATTCGATCCAATTTTTAAAAAATTGGACCATCATCCCTTGTATCAAATGGATCGACTTGATGACTGTGATGTAGCTTCGTTGCTGAGATGGATTAAAGCCGAATCAATCAATGATTTACCCCAGTTGGATCGAGTCGATTTATATGAAACTAGAGGTTGCGGTGCGATTCTGTCATGGGGCAGTTTAGGGCCAGCTATTCCAGTTTGATTTGCAACAAGGGTCAATTACCCGCGAGGTCAATCAACTGGAGTAAATTTTGTCCATCACGCATTTGATAATGCTGACAGACCCTTTTCCAGATGCCATTAAGATTTCATCGTGGGCGCGAGCCTCTTTGATGCAGAAGTAGGCCTGATGTTTACTGCTTTTCCAGGCAAATACAAAAATATCCGAATTCTTTGCAAGCGACTTTAGTCGATCAGTTGCTTCATGATCATTATTGACTTCAATTCTAGCTTGGGGGTAGTATTTTTTAAGTACGGCAGATGCACGTTGAGAGGCGCCATCCGTTAGGGTATAGATTCCGACATAGCCACTGTAATCCTGACGCATCAATTCCTGGTCTGCATCATCTTTCTCGCCAGGGAAGGAGTTTAGTAAGTCAGGGCAATTAAAGTCTTGGGCTAAGGTGCTTAGAACATCCCTTTGAGGTTCCGATATCCTATGGGCAATACTTAAGAAGTAGTTAATGATAGATATAAATAAATTCAGTCTAAGATCATCATTGCCTTGGCTTGGATACAGAATGAAAAGTTCTGCAATATTAAGCATCCAATCTGCATTCAAAACAGATTTATTTTCTTCAGTAATATCACCCATGTCGCTTAGTAGATCTAAGTAGACTTCGCGTGTAGGAGCAGAATTTAATAATGCATTAGTTAATGTTGCGGCAATCTCTAATTCATCTGGAGTAAGTGCGCCACGCCATGCTAATACCTTAATAAGGCTGGCATAGATTGGTGAAAAGTTTCTCTGGGATGATTTTTCATTGTCTGCAAAAAAATCTACGAGAGAAATAAACGCAGCCTTGTACACTTCTTCCTGAGGCTTATCTGCATTTACGATAAAGTCAGCAATTTCGTTGCATTGCTTTGAGTTGGCAAGTAAATCGTCTTGACTCCATTTGTGAATGGATTCTTTGAGAATTCCTACAGGATCGTCCCCTAATGAGTTATTTTTAACCCCGGTAACCCATGCGTGCATAGAGTTAGGCATTTCAAATGCAGTTTCAGACTCTAAACTCTTCCTTAATTTTTCAAGGCGCTGAGTATCCCTCGAATTTAATTTACTTAAATCTTTAAGCGAGGCAGCGTGAGAAATGACCTTTTGTGATAACTCCTTAAAGCCAATATTTTCTGCGCAGCGTAATAGAGGTGTTAAAACCCAATCTTCCGCTAGATGCTCTAGACATATCTCTGCAGCTAGTAAGTAATCTTCGTCAATAATTGCATCTTTGACCAATTCAGCAGGTTCATTCGGTTTTGTGGTGGGTGGTTGTACCCTAGAAGTCGGCTTAAGCCATTCTTTCCACTTCAAGACCAGATTTCGGCCCTCTGCATTTTCAGAGTAGGCAGAAACTATCCCATCAATTTTAGATTGATCAGGCTCGTTATGGGCTAACTGAGCCAACAAGAAGGATCTTAGGACAATAGGATCGCGGATGGACTTTCTTGTCTTAAAGAGGGCGCCACCATAAGGTTTATAAATATTCTGATTAAAGTTGTGCATCACAACTTCTTCAGACTCATTTTCATATGGCCTTATATAGGTTTCATACAAAGCAGTAGTGATATCAGTAATTATTTGATGCGGCAGTGAGAGGTCAATAACCGATGTAATTAAAGCCTGATCCCTAGCAATTAGATCGGTGTATCCAAGACCAGCAAGCAACCTAATCTCAAGACATTTTTTTTGTGAAGAATCAAGCCTGCCGGTAAGACTCATCTCATTGATGAGTTGACGGGCATGATCTTCGTTCTTGGCCAATAAAGCAAGATCAAAATCGTTCCTAATCTTCCCAAACGGTCTAATTGTTCGCTCGGCATTAGGAGGGCGACGGTTAATTAAGGCTAGATAAGCGTCAAGAAGAAGTGCTACCTGTTCTTGTTGAGGAGTTCCAAAAGGAATAAACCGCAGTACCTTATTACCAAATCTATTCTTTAGGATTTGCTCATTAGTGTTGATGGCGATGTCGTCAATATTTTCAAAAGTACAATAAGTTGTACCTATGAAACTCTTCAAATCATCACTCATTTCTGAGAATAGTTGCGTAGTAGTAGCAACGCCGTACCAAGCGATATCCCCATTAGCGCTAAAACTTGGGATTACCGCAAAAAAGTCGTCCCCAGATCCCTCTAATTTATATAGCCAGGGGAGGGCTTTACTTGCAAGGGCATTCTCGCTTGCGTTATCGGAGATCAACATCTTCCAGTTTAGGGCTTGTGGCTCAGAATAAAAGTCTGATAGCCACTTTGACTCTGTAGTATTTGGGTTCAAAGTCATGCTTATTTGGCCATATATGTTGAAAACTCAGACCTTGTCTTTGAGATGTCTTCTAGATCAATTGAAAATTGAATCCATTCATCATTCATTTCTAAGCCGTTATAGGTAAGATTCATAGAGCCCATAAGAAGGGACTTCGACAAGAGCAGGCCCTTGGTATGTAACTTATCACTGAGTTTGATATTAAGTAAGGAGTCTACAAAATTTTGATGAGCAACTTCCTTCAATCCATTTATGAAAGGAATATTTGAAGGTTCATCTTCGCGTGTGAAGATATTAACTTTGCAACCTCTGAGCATAAAAGCAAGCAAAACTTCAATAAGCCTAATTTCTTTTCTTCCCCACTCTGGGTTTAAGGTATCAAAGTTACCGGTTCTATTGTCAATAAGAACAACATTGCTAATCCATGGAGAAACAAGCCATATTTCCTGCCCTGTTTGAAGTAATTCGCCAATGAACATTGATTGCAGTAACTCTTTAATTGTGGCAACGCCTGTCTGCTGGTGCTTAAAAATTCTTCTATAGTGAACTGTCATTGAATGGCCTCCAATAACTCGATATCGGCTTCTAGTATTTGGTTGTTTTGTCTTACGCCTTGGAGACGAGCATAGGTATATAGGTAGTCTGATTCAATCGGTTGGGTTATTAGTGAGTTAATCGCAAGACCCAATTTACTTCTATTTTCGCTATTGCAGGTTAAGGTCACTAGTCGCCCTTGAGCAAGATATTCGGTGGTTTTTTCTAACCAGTCATCCAACTCAACCGACACCTTAAGCCTCTCATCGTTAATAGAATCAATGACTAATAGGCGCTCAACTGGTGGTAGTTCAACAAAGGGGTTTCTAACAAGAAGGGAGGTTGATCTAATTTCTCTTCCTCTTCCCCATAAAAGACCATAAATCGCACTCATGCGCCAAGAAGTAATTTGCTCGCCATCGGTAGAGGCTAAATCACCGATTAAGGAGTCAATTTCATCTGTTTGACTAAGTAGGTATGAAATAACCCTTAAATCAATTTCTATACCTAGGCGAGCTTCTTCCTTGTCCCATTTTTGAATAGAGTTAAATATGTACTTATCTGTACCTGGGTTTGAACCACTCTTTAGTACTCGATTATTAAGTGAAACTATGAAACCATGGAAAGGAGACAGACCCTCGTTAATTAATGTTTTTCTTAGGGCTCTGTAGGAAGAATCAATTTCCTGAAGAGTCGAAGCGTTTCGCAGATCCTGGACTGATGTGTTTATCGGTGAATTAAGGGTGTTTAATTTCGCCGTAAATACATTCAACTGGTAATCAATAAGCTCAAATTCGCCTATCTCAAGGGATGCTCTCACCATTGAGAAAAATCTTCTTGGATCTTCAGAGTATTTGATTAAGAATTCTTCAATAAGACCACTGCCGCCAGGTGTTTTCTCAGTTATCCAAATATCTAAAGCCTTATTCTGGACCTCAGAGTTGGATAATTTTGGTATCAGATCTAAAGACAGGTCATCAGAGTTAATTGAAGGACATAAATCCGTTATTGTTTTAAGTATTGCCGCCCCCAGAGTGGATTGGTAAACCTCATTCAACCATTCAGTCCAGGAGATATTTATTTGTTCCCAAAGTAGGGCGCTTAATTTTTGCAATTCAAGCAAGATATCCGGCTTTTTAAGTAGATCGTCTAATTCCGTCCTTAGCTTATCTCTGCTGCCAAAATCAACATCCGTTGAGTCATCAGCCTGGTCAGTATCAACTTGTGATTGAAACAGCATTTCTAGGACTTCATTTAAAGAAATTGTTGATTTACCATCAACAATTAACTGTGCCGCCTCCTCAAGGGAGACTTGAAGTTGAATTGCTTCGAATGATAGGGAGGATAAGAATATTTCAGCAAGCCATTTTCTAATAAATGGGCTAGTGACATCTTTAAGGTATTGACCCTTCCATGCTGCATGAAAATATTTAATTGTTCTAAGTGATCTCCATTTCGGAGCATCGGCTTCACCCAAAGATATTTGTGAGCCAAAATTAGTTTCAAATCTAATTCCATCAGCTTGGTAAGACGTGCCAACAGCTACACCTTCCTCTTCATTGGTAAAGGTGAACTCTACATTCACTTTATTAGTTGGCGATAACCCAATTTCAGCTTTAGAACCGGTTGTGAATCTACGAATTTCAATTGGATTCTGATTAGAGTGGGAGAAAAATCCTAGGGTAGGGAGGATATTTGCCCAAATGCTGCCATTCGGTGGTGTTAGAAGCGTTGGCTGATTTTTTTCAACGAACTGACTGTGCCATTTAAGTTGTCCATTGGATGTATCGCCAATATTCTTGGATGGCATGGTGGGCTTAAGAATCCTTGGGTCATAAACTGATACGACTTTTAAACTACCTTCTTGATCTACATAGGAATACTTACCAATTTTATGGAAGTCGCCAATTTCAGAAATTGGCAAGTTGACTTGTGCGCCGTTAGTCAGCAATGTTTCATCAGGGCAAATCCAATATCTCTCGGATCTATATTCCACGCCAAATCTGCGACTTACACGGCCCGGGGTAAATTCTCTCAATGCCGAAAATATTGGCATAAAGTTAATGTTTGAGTCGCTCGGATATTGATTATTCGGATTTTGCGGTAGTTGGATCTCAACTTCAGTTAAATTCAGGTCGGCAAAAAGTGAGGCAGGAATAAATTCAGGTAGAGGATTGTTCCTAACCTGGTAATCTGTTCCAGGGAGATTATTTGACGACCATCCTGATTGGAGTCTGCGAAGTGCTGTAGGAAGTACAACAGTCATCAATGGTCTTGGGTACTCCCAGAGCAATGCAGAGGCTTCTTCGGATGAAATCTTTAGTGATCTTTGAAGATGTCGCTCGAGGTTTTGTGCTCCATAAGGCGCTTCAAGAATGGTGCGAATTTCTTTTATTAACTGGTTAGTGCGGGCAGCATTTTTACTCGGGCCAGCTAATTCAGTCCAAACGCTTCCCTTTTGATTTTCTTGGAGTCGTTTACCTAGGTAATCCATGGTCGAATAGACGGATTGCATTCTAGTTATGTATCTATTCGAGGTGGGGAGGGTGCGTGGCCTCAGTTCAGGGTCAAATAAGAGCTCATACCCTTGATACGCTGTTCTATCCCTACCGTAATCCGAAAGGACAATAGCAGTCCATGGCCTCATTCCCCTGAGACGGCCTGCGCGACCCTTTCTTTGAAGGAAGCCAGCCATGCCTTTAGGGGCTTTATGTTGGATAACGGCTCCTACTTTGGGATCGTCATACCCAACTTCAAGAGCAGCTGTAGCAATGATCACATCGGCATCATTGTTAATACCTCTATCCTGTGAGCTCACCCTGTCAATATTTAATCTCTCAGATAAATCATGGCCAATCTCTTCGATTGCACGCCAATCTTGTCCTCCTGAGTAGCGAGAATTTGACTCGGACCTCTTCCTGAGTGCTGCTAACCCACCATTTGGCGCATTTCTAATATCCGGTCGTCCCTGACTGTTGCGACCTTCAGCACTTAAGAGACCGAAATACAGTCTATTTGTAACGTCTAAGTCATCGGTGAAGGCAAAGGTCTTTTGGCCAAAAGTACCTTTACTTATTGATTTACCGGGCTCAGGTGTTTTGGGGTCTAGAGACCGCTCAAGCAGCATTGTTGTTTGAATCGTTGTTGAGAGAAGAGCTGCTTTTGATACTGGATCACCACGAAGAGCGATAAGATACTCGGCACCCTCAGATTCAAGTTCTTCAGAAAAAGGCGATATCTCTTCAATGTAACTCTGCCAGGTTCCAGTAAGGCTAGATAAAAAGCTTGGCGCTTCTTTTAAGGTTGCTGATAAACCTACAAATCTAAGTGGCTGAGCAACTAGATGGGCCCAGCGGCGAAGCAGGTAAGAGACTTGAGCTCCATGTCTTCCTTCATATGTGTGAACCTCATCCAGTAAAACTAGTTCTGGTGGTTTAAAGCAGTTCGGGCCGATGCCAAATAGATGGCAGAACCTATTATCTGCAAGCCGCTGGTTAAGCATCTCAGTGGTTGTGAAAAGAATGTCTGGCGGGTTGCTCGCAATTGAATTCCTTGTAAAAGGGAATTTAGCACCATCAATAGACCATTTACATTCTTCATTGCTGCAGGTTAAAAGCTCTTTATTTGAATCTATTTCAGAATCAGATAAGCGAAGTTCATGATTGCACTTTACACACTTAAGAAAGGGACAGATATATTGATCACCCTCTTTACGCCACTTGCTTTTTCCAGTCCTGACATCTTGAAGACGGTTAGGTATATCACCATATAAGGCACCAACACGTATTGAAATATTAGGTAATTCTTCCCTTAGACTCTCGCACCGGCCAATCACTTCACCTAATTGGTCTTTTAAAAGCTCGGATCTTGGATATATAGCTATCGATTTAACCCATTTATCTTTTGAATTCGTCAATAGGTGCCGAACTATTGAAGAGAGTGCAGGGAGGTAAAAGGCCAATGTCTTACCACTTCCAGTACCAGCGCAAACGATTGTTCCTATTGCTTTGCTATCTTCTATGCCTCGAATAATTCGTTCAAAAGAGCGCAATTGAAAGCCGGCAATTTTGAAGTTGGGATTGCTGGGAAGTAATGCCTTGGCTGATGTAATAAAGTGTGGATTTTTAGTTAAGCTGTTTATTCTCTCAAGCGCTTTTGATTTATCTATATCGCGCTTGGGATATTTTCTTTGGCGTCTTTGAAAGCGAAAATCAGCCACTAAAGAAGGGGCGCTTAACCAACCATTTGATCTCTTGGCGTGCTTTGGAAAAAGCTGCCTAAGTCTTTGTAAAAGCCTAACTGTCTCTGCCATCCTGGAGCGATAGACTTTTGATTCTGAATTTGATTGAGCTTCAACTATCAACTTTTCATCAAGTAACTCTTTGATAACTGGCGCTGAATCATAGAATTCGTCAAAACCTTGATTTAGGGCAGCATCAATACGATTAGAAATTAAATCATTAAGTTCGCTCTCGGCTATAAATCCATCAACTAGACCCCAAACCAGAAGTTTAGATTCTCGTTCCTCAATAAGGTCGAGGATGCTTAATAAAAACTTTTGTCGGGTAAGGGGCATGAATTTACTGGCCTTTTGCTCGCACTACATAACTGGATAGGAGATCCTTATCACGCAACCAGGTCATCACATCTTCCGTGAGATATTCCAGACTGGCGCCATAATTAGTCTGCTCAAAAAATTTCTTTACATTTTCAGGGGCATCATCCTCAAACGAAAGCGATACTTCAGCGAGTTGCTTAATGAGGCTATGAATTTTTAAAAATACTTCTTTATTGTCTGGAATTTGATTCTTATATTGAATAAATTCGTTATATAACTCAGTGTATTTTTCCATTGCAATTTTATTTGCAGGAATTTTTAGTATTAGTCTGGACCTCCTCTGTTCTGGGGTCATGCCCCCAAAAAGAGTATTAAAGTATTTAGCCCAATCAGATTCTACCGATTTATCAGAGTTATTGATTATTGAAGTAATTTTTTCATAGAAATTTGCCCATTTCTTGCTTTCGAAAATAGTTGTTGATTTGGGTGTTTCATTGAATTTTTCAGATAAATTTTTTGTTGACTCTTTAATTGCTGTAATTTCAGGCAACCTAGTTAAAGGAACATTATTTTCTTTTAAGGAATTTGATTTCTTTGAAATTTTTGCTGTTCCACTCGATAGGCCAATCAACTTTTGTCTTAACTCATCTAATTGCGAGATTTCCGTAAAATCAGTGGAGGTTTCCAGCATTTTTTGCAGATTTAGTTCTGCTTCATTTGCGCGCCTAAGAAGTTCCATCTTGAGCATCCTTTTCAATTGTGCTTAGATTTTCTAATATTTCAGAGAAAAGACTATTGATAGCATCTATCTTCTCCTGCTTGTTAAGGCCTTTATATCGCTCCCCCAATAATTTGACTTCATTTTCAACGGCGGTGACAAGTTTTGTGGCGTGAAAAATAAATCTACTAGAAATTGATAGAGGGGTTAGTTGCAGTCTTCCAAAGTTGGAAATCCTTTTATTTTCTGGCAATTCTGGGCTGACGTATTTTGAGTAAATAGTCAAAGAATCTTTAATTGATGAGTCCCTAAATTCATCCGTTAGTTTCGAAAATTCATTAAATGACAATCCAATACTTATTTCATTGAATCTGCCTGAGTCCTTTAAATTAAGGGCAATTCTTTTAAGTGTTTCTGCTATTAAATTTTTATCAAATTGATCGCCAAATTCAGAATTAATTGAATCTACAATTTTTTCAATTTCAGCTTTTAGTCCTTTAATTCTGGCTTCAACCCTTGCATCTGAAAGTCCTTGTAATAAACTTTTAGTTGATGGTTCTATATTGATAATATCTTCATAGGTAATTTGTTCATTGGCTTCGGGATAGCGGTCTAGAATTTTAATAATATCTACACCGTAGCAAGTGTCGCCAGTGCCCTGATAGCATCCATTTGCTTGTAGTAATGATTTCTGCAGGGCAGATCTCGCAAGTAGAGCGCTATCTTTAAATGCAATCCATTCTTTAAATTTTTCCGATGCAGTTAAGGGCAGAGTCTCAATTGGATCTCCATTAGCAAAAAGCGTTTGGTCTATATATGTGGTTGAGGGATTATTTTCGATAAAACCCAAGACCTTCCCATTTAAATTTAGAGCGGTAATTACAGAATTGGTATGTTTTTTATTAATTTCATCAATGGAAATTAGTGCCTGCGGGATTAGCCGTTCTATAAGGTTAGAGATTCTGGCTAAATCATCATCCAGGCCTGGGTAAAGTTTTAACTTAGAGCATTCATCATTTCGATAAAGTGCAAGTAACTCAATCCTAAGTCTTCCATCTGGATCGGGATTATTTACATCTCCTATTAACTCAATAGTATTTTCGGTGTATGCATTTCCACTACCACCAGCATTATTGATAATTATTTGTTGGGGCTTAATTTCAATCTCAAGCGTTCTCTCTGCATTCCAATCTATCTTTCTGCTAAGTTCGGATGAGATTCTGCGCCGAATAACATTCGCTATCCCCTGATCAAGTCTTTTGTTCTCAGTAATCCAATCATCAAGAGCTTGTTTGCAATCCCGGATCTTAGTTTCAAGTCTTGCATCAATGCTAGGAGTTTCTACTGCCTCAATTTCTTTTGGCTTATTTTTTTCTGGAATCTTGGCTGATGAGGAACTAGCGTTTAATTCCGGTACTTTTAAAGAAAATGCAGTGTAAATATCATTATTTATTCTATGGGGGATCTCATTTCTAGACTCGGGATTATTGCCCCAGATTGTTACAAGTCTCTGATATTGACCTTTTAATTCTTGCGAGACCTCTAGTCCAGAAATCCAATTCTGAACATCTGCCTGGGGACCTCTAGAAATAATTCCATTAGGTGGAAAAGTTCCATCAAGAAACGATTCTCTATGAACTAATATTAGCCGAATAATATTTTTGATAATGTAACGCGGATTAAATATTAGGGAGTTTCCGGATCGTAAGCTCGTTTGTCTTGCTAGAAACTCAATAGCATTGTCACTAAATGGAAAAAGTGGTATTTCATTAATTGAGCCAAACGAATGTAGTTGAGTGATTAAGTCGCCAATATCATCATCTCGGTAAATTGGCACACTAAAGTTTGAACGAGGATCTTTTTTAATAAGATTGTCGTAGTAGTTTTTAAGTCCTTTTTCCCCAATTCTTGCTGCATTAAGATAAGACGCTACTAATTTTTTAGTTCTATCAAGCGTCTCAACTTCAGAATCAAGACTACTTTCAACAACCCATTCTCGGCCTGCACGGGTAGCTAGGGTATTCTTTCCTCCTAAATATCCATCGGTTACAGCAATTGCCGATCGGATGGTTGCATATTTAACACCCTCACTAGTTGCACCTTCTTGAATTAGTACTTTTGCTAATGTTTCTTGAATGCCAACTAGTGCGGCAAAGTCCTCCACAAGTAAAATTAGCTCGCGATTATCTTTTAGTAGTAATTTTCGAATTTCTAGAATTACCTCCCCTAAAGTCATACCGCCGAGAGATTGATTTAATTTATAGAGTTGGTTAGTTGCTCGATCTACCACATCGTTGAGAACCTCTACTGCCAAATCCCTTTCATGGCTAGAATCCCCTAAAAAATTAATTTGGTAGTACTTTGATACACGCTGATTTGAATTGGCTATATCTATGCCTTCAAATTCAAAGTCCTCAATTTTAAATTTTATTGAATTAGGATCAAAGTCATCACTATCAGGCCCTGAATCTCCCCCTTTTACTGATCTCTGTATTATTCGTGGGAGTACTTTTTCACGGAAATGGTCAACCATTTCGCCGTCTGACATGAGTAGTGGCAGGTACTCGGCATGAGCTATTTTTCGCTTGATAACTTTATTTGTAACATCTTGGCTAAGTGCTTCACGTTGTTCTCTGCCATAGTCTTTTAGTGCAATTTGTAATTGGCTAAAGAAGGTTATTACTGCATCCTCAATCTTCAGTTCAACCATCGCTTTTGAAAATTCAGTCCTTACGGAGTCATATTGACTACCCTGAAGAGGTTCTGCACTTAATATTAAATCTACAACCTTTCTAAGGCTTGCGCTTTTTGGAATGCGGATTACTAAATATTTATCAGCATCCTTAAGACGTTTAATTTTTGCGTCTAGTATTCTGACGAGATGAGATTTTCCAACGCCTGATCTTCCGGTAATGGGCACTACGTGAGAACCAGAAGGCGCATCGCTTAAAAAGTATTTTAAAAAGTCCTCCTCCGAAGCAGACTGCTTGCTATCCTTCATCACATTTCCGTCGGGGCCAACTATTGAGTAGGCAAGTGGAAATTTTTGATGAACTGCTAGAAGTACTGCATCTGAGGAATTTTCAGCCTGATCTTTAATGCAATTATTTATTTCCTCAATTGAGGGCCAGTAGTTATTAATGGTCATAGTTTTTATTCCAGGCAACTGTTTCAAAGCTAACCCATTCATGGTTATTGCTTCCAATAAGTTTAAAACTGCTTCCTGTATCAGATTTCCCTCGAAGCTGAATTGCGCCTTTAAATTCAAGGCGCCTTAGCCCAAAAGATAATGATTGAGAAAGTTCATTCGCTATTGGCTTTCTCCAGACGCTAGTAGCTAAATTATTTTCAATCTCTTTCCGATATTTCCCAAAATCTATGATCGGCAATTTATCAGAAAGTAGTAATAAGAAATCTTTGGCAGGCAACTCTTTATTGTCCCCAAATATCTCTTTTAAACGTGATTGAATGGCAGTGGTAGGATCTACCTGAAAGTGAGAGCTTCCACCGGTTGCTAGACCAAAGTAGCGCATCCAAAATCTTAAATTAGTCCATCGAGTATCGTTTCCTAGAATCATAAGATTTGAAGATTGAGTTGCAGTCAATGGATCAATATCAGAAAAACTTGTCGGAAGGGTATAAATATCTTGGGTTAGAAGCCAGCTAGAACCGCGAATAAAGTCTGCAGATGGGCCTTGATTTGCCGTCTCCCCCCATAGAGGTAATGCATTTTCTGTTATCAGCGCGAAATCTAGGGCGATCTTTGGGAGACTCCTGGTTGCGGCATCAATATCAGATTTCTTAATATTTTCAAATGGATTGCTTAGTTTAATTTCATCATCATTTCTAATAAATAAGCCAAGCTTTATCCATGTATTTAAAGCACCCCTAAGTCTACTTCTAATATTTGCATCGTTTTTAGCAGCAATTTTTGGAAGGCATAAATTAACTAGTTCTTCATATCCGATTGACTTGAAGTAGGCTACTGTCCTGAATAAGACTATCAGTTCAGGGTGTAAACCATCTGTTGTGTTGTTCAATAAGGTCATTTATTTATTAATCCAATCAATTGATCCAGGCTTAATTCGTTTATAGCTGTATCAATATATTTTCTACTATGGTGATTAGGGTCCATGATATCTGAGGGGGATATTAATATATGAATTGGTCTATCAAGTTTCATTACTTCATATAAAAGACTGGGCGATGCGTTCTTATCAAGAATAGAGATTCTTCCCAGTGGAGTGTAAGGTTCATCATGAATTTCAGAAATATCTCTTACTAAAAGTATCTTTGAAGCGCTTCTTTGATACAAATTATTAAATTCCCCCAGTTGGTTTATTGCATTTTTTTGATTAATCCCAATTTCTTTAATATCAAACTCATTCACAAGCCAGTTTAATAATTTGATGAGTTGAGTATCTGTATTTTGCAATGGGTCATAAAAGATATTAATAAGTTTTGGATTATATTGAGGGAATATTTTCTTCCAACTTGATACATCAACTAGCGTTGTCGAATGAATAGGTTTAGCTACCGGCATGTGGTAGTTTCCCAAAAGAATTTCTTTATTGCGGTCAGTAGGACATCCACCACATATTTTTGTAACTACTACAGGCCACTCACTAGAGTTATTTGAATATAAATTCGACAGTACTTCCGATACTTCGACGCCTCCCTTTAGGATCTGCTCCATTAGTCTCAAGTTATTTGCACCAGAATCCAAAGTACGCCTTCTAGACGCAGAAATAACATTTTCCCAAGAGTCAGTAGATAAGTGGTCATCTCGAAGAATTCTGACTCTTAGTGATGTTAGAGAGTGGAGGGGATAGTCTTCTGACGGACCCCTCTCTTGGAAATTATTATCTTGAAGAGGGGCTATATTTAATTCAATAAACCCAGCACGCGACATAAGCAATAGAGTTCTGATATTCCACTTTATATCTTCATTATTACTTTCGGTACGACCCTGCCTAACAACGCCGAGGTCAAGTTCAAATAGAAAGGAATCTTCAGCAACTGCTTTTCGGCTTTGATAGAGAGACTCCCATCGCTTAATGCCGAGTTCATTAGATATTAGGGTTGGATTTGCCATCTTGCGACAAATATCCCAGTCACTATTCTCATATACAACCAGGCTAACCGATGATTTTCCATCTCTTCCGCCTCGACCTACTTCTTGATAGTATCTGTCCAAAGTCTCAGGAATGGTGGCATGTATAACAGTTCTTACATCACCTTTGTCGATGCCGACGCCGAATGCAGATGTTGCTACAACGCCATCTAGCTTGTTTTCGATCCAATCATCAATAATGCGTTTTCGATCTGCATCACTTGTTTTTCCATCAAACCGCGTAATTCTCTTATAGCCATTACTTTTAAGTATTTTTTCCCACTTAACGCAATCCTGCTGTTTAGTTACATAAAGGATAAATGGTCTGGGAGCATACCTAAGTGCCTCTAGAACTTGACTTTCCTTCTCGGAAAAACTACCTGCATGGGAAAACCAGTACTGAGGCTCAGGCCTTAGATGAACAGCAGAAATCATCTGTACTTTATCCGGAGGGCCAAAAAGATTGGCCAGTGTCTCGATGGTTTCTTTTGTATATGTAGCGCTTAGGAGTAGTGTGCGAAATAGGGGTCTATTTTCACTTCTCAACTTTCGGAGAAGGCTATGCCTTAATCCTGCAATAACCTGAAACTCGGGCCTAAACTCATCGCCCCATTGAACTGTTAGATGCGCCTCATCAATTACTAAATAATTGAGCATCCCCTCTAAAGCAATCTTATATATCACTTTTAAGAGAGATTTTGTTAGCGCTTCCGGGGATACAAATAGTATCTTTTGTGTCCCTTGGTTTAAGCGATCACGTATTTGTGCTTTATCACTATCAGAGATGCCGCCATGCCATGCCAAAGGCCAAAGTTTTGTAAATTTCTTCGACGCTTCAAAATACAACTTCATTTGGCGCTCTTGATCTATTGCCAAAGCTACAGTAGGGACAACAAAGACAGTCAAAAACCCACTTCGATCATTAACAATCGATGGAACTTGCCCAACCAGACTTTTTCCTGACCCGGTGGGCAAATTGACAATTAAGGTTTCACCTTCAGGAATAAGGAAGGCGCCTCTAACCGATTCTCTCTGTCCGGGGCTGAGGTAATGTTGGTTCCCTGTAGCATCAGATACGAAGGGATCAATTTCACACCTGCCATCAGTTCTTACGATATTTTCACAAAATGCATCCGAAAATACACCTTTCCTGCCGGCATCAAGCCAATTCGGGTGCCATTGATTCGCACTAAGCAGCAAATCACCATTTTCTTTTTCAATTGCTGTTATGCCACCATTATTCCAGTCTGGAATTGATGGCCACGGTACTCCCCCTGAAATTGGGAGTCGTATATCTTGATTTGATTTGCTAGCTTCAACCAATAAAACTTGTCTAATTAAGGGGATTAGATCGTACTTATCTAGAACTCCAAATTCTTTGAATCTATAAAGGATTTGGCGAACCCTTTCAAGAACAGAGTTATTCTCCCTATCTTTTGCGGGAATATCAGTTGAGCTCCAGTTATTTAGAATTTCCTGGAGCGTATAAAAGTCAAACTTCATTCGTCAGGAAAAATTTGATTGGTTAAAAGGGTCATCCCAGTCGCATCAATTTTGATGCTTGGGTGTTGAATCCCTGTATAAATAAGATTTGATAAAGCCCTTTCAATTGCCAATTGTTTTTCTTCTGATTCCGCTTCAATTCCCTCAAGCAATTGAATTCTAGTCATCAATTGAGTCTCTCGGAGTTCATCATCTACTTTTGCTGTCGCAATAGCTTTTTTAATAGAGTTGTTTAGCGATTCATTATTTTTAATGTGACCTAGAGCAAATTCCCGCATCCTAAAACAGCGTGCATTCCAGTTATCAAACTCATTAGGCATTTTTTGCATCAAAGACCTAAAACGAAGAGATTTCAGATTTGTATCCTTATAGGACTCGTTGATACCATCTCTATCGTATGGTGGGTCAAGGTATTCGGCAATGAGGTCGTTTTTAACAAGATCTCCTTCCTCGTCAACCCATACGGATATAACCTCTGGAGGAAATAAGCCATCAGATCTTCGCAACAATGATGACTTTGCTGAATTTGGCTTAGTAATTCCGGAGGAGATTAAGAATTCAACGGCCTCCTTAATATCGGTCTCTATTAAAAAATCAAACCTGAAGTACATCCCAGTAATCTCTTTTGGAATCGGCGTTAAGAACTGGCGCCACATAGCTGTACTTCGGCCTCTATCATCTAGATCGGAAAATGCCTTAAGAGCCTCTACAAAGCTATCGCCGTATCGCAAAGGCCGAACTTTTTCTTTGACGGCAGATTGACGACGAGCTACATGACTATGGGACAAAGGAGTTTTGGAGGTTGATCTCCTATCTTCGTAGTCTAAAACGCCTATAAAATCATTCAAAAACCCAGATAAAGGTATTAGTGTGGCATGGCCGCCAGAACCTGGAATTTTGTAGAGATATCTAAAGGCTGGATCCATGGGTACAGGGGCGGCCGGATTGTTTGCTGGTGCTCTGTCAGGAATTTGACTAAAAAGAAGGGTGTCGCAAGCCCAGTAGTTAAAAGATTCTTTAATGACCCTCCAGTCGTCGTCGGCATCAATCAAATCACCTAGAGCCTCTTCTGAAAGCGGTGTTAACTCATCCAGGTTATCTTGCCGATCAATAGACTTTAGTTCCTTAGCGACTTCTCCATTTGGTCCTTCTAAGGTTTTTTGAAGTGTATCAAGCGACTCTAGCCCGCCAAGAAACAATTCATCTTTGAGCTTTGAAAATTTATCTTCAATAAGATATTGAAGGGTTGAAACAGATTGGTTAAATATTCCAAAGGAATCCTTCAAAACTTTTACATAAAGATCTTGAAATTGAGAGTCCTCATCTAGGAGGGTAAATGTCTGAATTGGATCACCTGAGCCATAGCGGTCAACACGACCCATTCTTTGCTCTAATCTATTAGGGGCTAGAGGTAGATCAAAGTGAATGATAGTCTTCTTGCCGCCTTGCAGGTTCATTCCCTCTTCAGCGCGCTTATCGCAGATAATAATTTTAGTATTTGGGTCTGAATTAAATTTACGCCAATCATTGTTGGGATCTGGCGTTTCATCTTCATCAAAAATTTGATGTCTTACAACAGCAGTAAGATAGGTGCCTCTTAAATTCTCATAAATGAGATCTGCCTCATCGCTCGAGGATGTAAAAATAATAATCTTTTGCTTCTTATCAAGAATAGCCAGTAAAGACTTCTTTAATGACTCAATCTTCTCGTCAATCCAATCTTCATAATTAAATACCGCCTTCATTTGACCTAGTAACTTAGCTTCATTCTCAAGGCCATTAATATGATTTTCCGCAATCGATTTAAGGCGATCATCTATTAGTGTCAGCAAATTGTCTTGCTCAGAAAATAAGCAGCGAATAATCGACCAATAAAAAGTAGAGAGTTCTTCAGATATCAATTCATTAGAAACATTGCTGCTGGAATAGTTTGCTTCGATTCTCCAGTTTTCTAATATTTGCTCTAATTGCGCAATAGAATGGTCTGGAACATTAATTGTCTCTACGCCATTGCGCGTGGGCGTTAAGCCCGTAATCTTCTTTCTTCTATTTCTTAGAATTCTTCTATTGAGCTTATAAGTCTCAGAGAGATGTGTCTTAACCTTTCTTATTGCTTCAATAACCTCTGGATCTTCCTCATCAGGAAGGCCCACTAAAACTTTTTGCAGGTTTAAAACTAGATCCTTAAGTAGTGCGTCATTTGGCAAGTCAATCAGTAATTGATCAAGTATGCGATCTAAAAATAGAACATTCTGTGGATCTAAATTTGAGACTGCTTCGGCAAGAGACTTTCTGTTCTCTACTTTTAATTTGAAAGCTTCGACATCTTTAGTGTCGTAAACAACGGGATCAATTAAATGAAGCATCCTCAAGAATCCGAGCTCATTTCTAAGGATAGGAGTAGCAGAGAGAAGCAGTACTCTTTCAATATTTTTAAGATTAGAGCTAATTTCTTTATAGGCGTCTGCAGCTACCGGGTCATTACTATCCGCAAGATGATGTGCCTCATCTATAACAAGTAGGTCTACATCCTCAATAAATTTACTTCCAATGCTTTCATCATCATAGGGCAGAACATGTATAGAGATATCAATAAAATCCTCTAAAGCAAATTTATTTGCTAACTCTGACTTCCATTGGTCAACTAATGAGGGCGGAGTTAAAACAATGATGTTATGCAATTTAGGGTCATCAAGGGCAATTTGTCTAATTACGACGCCTGCTTCGATTGTTTTTCCAAGCCCAACTTCATCGGCTAATAAGTATTTCTGAATTGGATCGCTCAGTATTTTCCTAATTACATCAATTTGATGTGTTTCCATCTCAATAGATGAGGAGAGGAGGGCGGAAATTCCATGAGTTGTGGATCTTTGTTGAATATAACTATTCAGAAAAGATCTTCTAGATTCTGTGTACTGCGGAGTTTCAGTAATTACATTCGCTAAAAAATCTACGGGGTCTTCAATAGGCTTTTTGCAGCGAACAAATAATGATTCGTAGTTAAGTGATAGGTCTTGCTTATCAGAGAATCTAACTTCTACCCCGTCATCATTGTCCTGAAGCACTCGGCCAACTAGCCATTCTTCAGAAACATTGTGAAAGTAATATATACGGGTATTGGGTTCCAGTCTTTTGCGTGCAACTGTACTTTTTGGACGGATTAATGTTTCACGATCTTTAGAATTTGGGGTGTCGAAATATTCAATCGTGCACGATTCTTGATCGTGGCTAATTACTTTACCCACACCCTTAGATTCATATCCTTTAGCAATACAAAACATTAAATACCTATTAATAGTTACGGTCGAAATAGGCTAAAAGTATTGAAAATAACAAAAAAGCCTTAGTATTTAATGGTACTGTAATTTATATGGTTTTTTAGTCGTGGAAATTAAAAATTTATAGAATCTATAAAATAGAGGCTCATTTTATGAGCTAAAAATAAGTATAAATATTGTTTGCTTATTAGATAAACATGATTTTGCGGTAAAACTATCTAATGTTTATGATCTTATGGGTTTGAAGAGAAAGTTTCCATATGGGATTTTTTTGACAGAAATCTATAGCGCCCGCGATATTTTTTTGTAAGTTTGGCCCATCCATTGCTTGCAAGAAGTAATTATCAAAACCTTGAGTTTTTATCGTCTCGGGATTCAGATCTTCCTGTGGAAAGACCAGTTTTAATTCGTTCCCTGTTTTTTGTACCCATGTGGTCTGGGATTTTGGGCTTACACAAAGCCAGTCTATGCCTTCAGGTGCCAGGATAGTCCCGTTAGTTTCAACAGCTATCATAAAGTCGTATTTATGTAATTCTGAAATAAGGGCTGCATTTAGTTGCAGGAGTGGTTCGCCGCCAGTAAATACTACATAGCGATGATCATGACCCTCCGGCCACAATTCATTTATTTGAGTTGCAAGAGTTTCTGCAGTGGAAAATTTCCCCCCAAAAGTCCCGTCGGTGCCTACAAAGTCAGTGTCACAAAATTTGCAGACAGCCTGATCACGATCCTTTTCTAGCCCATTCCATAGGTTGCATCCCGAGAAACGGCAAAATACAGCGGGGCGACCAGCATGCATGCCTTCGCCCTGTAATGTATAGAAAATTTCTTTTACAGAGTACATATACTAATTTCTTAAGTGTTAAATTTATTCCAGCCAGTTTTGCGTAACTCACAAGCGGGGCAGGTGCCAC
>JACCDO010285476.1_pt1 | contig 21234 bp, 18 predicted proteins | sample 7446101 | NCBI WGS metagenome assembly JACCDO01 (sample SAMN15323440, study PRJNA562643) | freshwater metagenome | isolation source: river surface water | place: USA:Blue River Watershed | collected 2017-08-16
GGCCACCTCGACAAATCCACCGACCCGTTCAGCCACACTGAGCCAAGAAAAACGAAACACCCAAGACACGCCAACCAGCATGAACACAATGAACAGCAAGGCTGAACCGTTAAAGCCCATCCAGCGGCTGGCCAGTTGACCCACGATGTAACCCACGATGCCACCACCGTGATGACCGGGCAAGTGGGCTTCAAAACGGTAAAGTCGCGTCCACTCTAGACCTGCACTGGCCAGCAACAACATCACCAATCCAGCCCACATGGCCCATGGGGTATGGCGCCATGGCAGCTCAGCATCGTCGGCTTCTTCAGGCTGAAAGCGTTCGATGAGGTGGCGAATCCACATGCCGAGCAAGGCGGCATAGACCCAGAAGACCGAGTAGCCCATCAGGAAAAAACTCAGATCAGCCAACAGGGCACCAATTCGGCCGCCCCAGTTGTGAATGGCGTTCGTCGCTCCAGACGTGGTCCAAGCTGGGTCGTGAGCCGAATGGGTCAGCAAAGCCAAGAGCCAAAAAACCAGCCCCAAAAGGCCAAGGGTCAGACTCAATTCCTGATAGAGGCGGCGCCAACCCGTGACGGGGTCAGGCTCCTGTGATTGGCGCTCAAGTGTTTTTAATGAATACGTCATGGCGGTACAAAGCTAAGGTTTGGATTGTCACTCAGGAACCGAAACACCAAACAGCCTCTTTCACATGGAGACCACCATGGGTCTGGGTGAATCGACAAGACTTTTAAAATGGTTCAAATACGGTTTTTAAAAGAAAGTTTTCCATGTCGACCACTACCCACGCCAAGGTGCTCATTCTGGGTTCAGGCCCTGCTGGTTTCACCGCAGCCATTTATGCAGCCCGCGCCAACCTTAAACCCATGTTGATCACGGGCATGGCCCAAGGAGGTCAATTGATGACCACCACCGAGGTGGACAACTGGCCTGCCGATGTCAATGGCGTCATGGGGCCAGATCTGATGCAGCGCTTTCAAGCACATGCCGAACGATTCAACACCCAAATCGTTTTTGATCACATCCACCAAGTCAAACTCGATCAACGCCCCTTTCAGCTCACTGGCGACAGCGGCACCTACACCTGTGACGCCTTGATCATCGCCACAGGCGCCTCTGCCAAGTACTTGGGGCTACCCTCAGAGACGGCATTCATGGGTAAAGGGGTTTCAGGTTGCGCCACATGTGACGGTTTTTTCTATCGGGATCAACCTGTTTGCGTGGTAGGTGGTGGCAACACGGCTGTGGAAGAGGCCCTTTACCTCTCCAACATCGCCTCCAAAGTCCATTTGATCCACCGCCGCGATACTTTCCGCGCCGAAGCGATCATGGTTGATCACCTGATGGAAAAAGTGAGCGCAGGCAAAGTGGAGCTCCACCTTTACCGTGAACTCGACGAGGTCTTGGGCGACACATCGGGGGTGACCGGCGTGAGGATCAAGTCCACTAAAGGCGAGCCCAGCCAGGACCTCAAGGTTCAGGGTTGCTTCATCGCCATTGGACATCACCCCAATACCGACATCTTCAAAGGACAACTGGAGATGAAAGATGGCTACATCGTGACCCGCAGTGGCCTTCAGGGTATGGCCACCATGACCAGCGTAGCGGGCGTTTTTGCAGCAGGCGACGTGCAAGACAACATCTACCGCCAAGCCATCACCTCAGCAGGCACTGGTTGCATGGCCGCCCTTGACGCCCAACGGTTTTTGGAACACTGACGCGTTCAGATAGAATGCTTGGTTTTCCGATTGCCGGTCACTTACGCCCAGCCTTTTTTGAAGCGGGCTCATGTGAATCACTGGGGTCACCGCCACCCTAAGGCATCAATTGGCGAGGTGAGGGCAAAGGCTTGAATGAACGGCTGATGCCTGTCTGTCTGGAGTGAACACATGTCCAAGTTCTGTGAAGTCACCGGCAAAGGTCCTATGGTTGGGAACAACGTTTCTCACGCCAATAACAAGACCAAGCGCCGTTTCATGCCCAATCTGCAATACCGCCGTTTTTGGGTGGAAAGCGAAAATCGTTGGGTTCGTCTGCGCGTATCAAGCGCCGCTTTGCGCCTGATCGACAAAAATGGCATTGATGCCGTGCTCGCAGACATGCGTGCCCGCGGCCAGGCTTGATACTGAAAGGAATTCATCATGGCATCCAAAGGCGCCCGCGAAAAAATCAAACTGGAATCCACTGCTGGAACCGGTCATTTCTACACCACCAGCAAGAACAAGAAGACCATGCCTGAGAAAATGGCGATCATGAAGTTCGACCCCAAAGCTCGCAAGCATGTGGAATACAAGGAAACCAAGCTCAAGTGATTGGGCGTTTCCCCGGCGAAGGCCAGATCCTTTGCACCAAAGACAAACCCCGCCTCGAGCGGGGTTTTTTCATGGCTGAGCGGCCTTGTAGCCGCTAGATTCAAGCGCGAACCTGTCTCAGCTTGCGAGAAAAATCCCTCAAGGCTTCAATGCCACTGGCCTCAGCTCGCTGGCACCATGCCTGCAAGTCCTGGGTCAATTGCTCTCGGCTTCGGTGAGTATTGAGCCAAAGGGCTTTGAGTTCCTCGCGCATGGCCACCATGCTCGAGGCCAAAGGCAACATCTGCTTGGCCTCGGACAATAAGCTCAAGTCGCTCCGCGGTATTTTTTCACCATCGCGGTGCATCCAACGCTTAGCCACAGAGACGATTTTGTCGGCGGGTTTCTTGGGCAAGGCTTGAATTTCAGCTTTCAGCGTGGTTTGCAAGGCCCTGGCGTAATTGGCCATGAGTTCATAGCGGTTAGAAATCATGGCTTCTAGCGTGCGCTCATCTGGCGTCAAAGGTGCCGTAGAAAACATGGCCCTAGGGGGTGTTTTCTTAGGGTGCGCCATGCCGAGCACCTCAAGCAAGCGGATGTATACCCAGCCGATGTCGAACTCATAAGACTTGACCGACAACTTGGCAGAGGTCGGATAGGTGTGGTGATTGTTATGGAGCTCTTCGCCACCAATCAGAATGCCCCAAGGGGAAATGTTGGTGCTGGCATCTGAGGCTTCAAAGTTGCGGTAACCCCAGTAATGCCCAACGCCATTGATGATGCCTGCTGCGGTCACAGGAATCCAAAGCATTTGAATTGCCCAAATGGACAAACCAGCAATTCCGAAAAGCACCAGATCAATGATGAGCATCAGACCAACGCCTTGCCAAGGGAATGCGGAATAGACATGGTTTTCGATCCAGTCGTTGGGCGTGCCGTGGCCGTATTTTGAGAGCGTTTCCTGATTTTTAGCTTCTGCACGGTAGAGCTCGGCACCGCGCCAAAAAACAGTCTTGAGGCCTTTGGTCTGGGGGCTATGAGGATCTTCTTCGGTTTCGCACTTGGCATGGTGCTTGCGGTGAATGGCAGCCCAGGCCTTGGTCTGCATGCCGGTCGTCAACCAAAGCCATAACCTGAAGAAATGGGATGGAATGGGATGAAGCTCCAAAGCCCGATGTGCTTGGTGACGGTGAAGATAAATCGTCACCGCAGCGATGGTGATGTGGGTCACGACCAGTGTGAAGACCACCATCTGCCAAAAACTGGCCTCCAGCAGTCCCCCATCCAGCGCTTTCAAAATCTGTTGCCACAAAGGCCAATCAAGCAAATGCATGGCTTTACTCCTCCACCCGCATTCTATCGAGCGGTCCAAATTGACGCAAAAAACGCGTCGGTGCGATGTTGGTGCGGCCAAGTCCTGAACCATCGACCAGATGGGTCTGTCAATTTGGCCTCTGGGCCAATTTGCAGCTCAGCCAAGACCGACTCTGCCATGACAGGCTCCCATTTGGGTTGAGATTCATCAAAAGCCAAGGCCACAGCTTCATCTTCTTCGCGAAGAAAAGAGCATGTGGCATAGACGAGGCGGCCACCTGGCTTGACCAGCTTGGCCGCAGACTTCAGGATGTCCAACTGCCTTTGGGCATGCTCAACCAAGTCTTCTGCTTTGAGCTGCCACTTGAGTTCGGGCGAGCGCCGCAAAGTGCCAAGCCCCGAGCAAGGGGCATCCACCAAGACGGCATCGGCCTTGCCCCAAAGGCGGTTCAGGCGTGGATCCCTATGCGATTGCAAACCCAAAGTGCTGACGTGATTGAGGCCAGCGCGTTGCAAGCGAGGCTTCATGGCTTCTAAACGAGCAGAAGAAATGTCCATGGCATAGAGCTGACCTGTGCCCCTCATCATGGCGCCAAGTGCAAGGGTTTTGCCACCAGCCCCCGCACAGAAATCAACCACGATCTGCCCTCGCCGTGCACCCACCAGGGCCGCCAGCAATTGCGAGCCTTCGTCCTGGATTTCAATCAACCCTTGCTTGAAGATTGGCAATTGGGTAAGGCCAGTTGACTTAGCCATCCTCAAGCCCCATGGCGAATGCGGTGTGGGTTCGGTCATCACACCCGCCTCTGCCAAAGTGGCTTGAGCTTGGGAGCGTTTGCACTTGGCTGCGTTCACCCTGAGGTCAACTGGCGCTCTTTGCATCAATGCTGGCCATAAATGTTGGGCAACGCCTGGGGCTTGCGCTTGAACACGTTGATCAAGCCAATCCGGAACACTGCATTGAACCTCAACAGGCCATGGGTGCTGCGTGAGTCGAGCGGCCCAATTTTTCAATTCGCCCCGTTCTTCAGGCGACAGGGCTTCTAGCGCCAAATCGGTCCACCTTGCAGGGTAGGAGCGAGACTGAGCTTGCGGCCATTCAGAAATCAGGATGTGAAGGCACGTGGCCAGCCTGGAGCTCATGGACATGGGCGCCACAAGGGCATGACTCAAGCGCCAATGCCTGAGCACCTGGAAAACCACATCGCCCAAGGCCGAACGGTCTTGTGACGAAGGCCTCTCCCCACTTGACTCAGCAAGGAGTTCACTCAAAGCCTGATCTGAACTCTTGCCCGAGATGCACAAATCCACAGCACGAGCAGCCAGCTTGATCCAGTCAATGGCGCGCGAGGTTTTGTTCAAACCGGATCGACTCAAAACACGCCAGCGGTGTCCTGCATCAACGCTGACACCTGCCCCAAATGGTGCATGCCATCGCCCCAGGTCATTTCAAGAACGGTCAGCCGCTTGAAGCAATGACCCACCATGTACTCGTCGGTCACGCCAATGCCGCCGTGCAACTGGATGGCCTGCTGACCCACAAAACGCATGGACTGGCTGAGTTGGTATTTAGCGCGGGCCATGGCTTGTCGGCGTTCCTGAGCAGGTGCACCCAATTTGAGGGTGGCGTAATAGCTCATTGAGCGGGCCAGTTCCAGCTGCATCTTCATGTCGGCCACGCGATGCCTGAGGGCTTGGAATTGGGAAATGGCCACACCAAATTGTTTGCGCGTGTTCAGGTACTCGGCAGTCATGCTCAAGGTTTTATCCATGATGCCCACCGCCTCTGCACACGCCATGGCCACACCAGCATCAGCGCACCACTCCAGCGCAGCAAGACCTTCAGGCGTCACCAAATGGGCTGGTGTGTTGTTGAGTTGCACTTCACCCAGGCTAGAACCGTCTTGGCTCGCATGGCCGCGAACCTGCAAACCCGAAGCTTTCGAATCCACCAGGAACATGGCCATTTGGCCTTTGATGTTCGCCGTCACCAAAAACGCGTGGGCATGCGGCGCGATGGGGACCAAGCTCTTGTGTCCAGTGATCAACCACTGACCCTCTTTGTTCTGCTCGGCAGTGGCCTCACAAACTTCGAGCCGATATCGCGCTGCCCGCTCTTGATGGGCCAAAACGCATCGCCACTGACCACTGGCCAAGGTTGGCAAATGCTGTTTTTGAAGTTCGGCACTGGCATGAGATTGCAAGACTTGAGCCACCAGCCAACTTTGAACAATGGCATCCATCACCAAGCCTTGCCCCAGTTGCTCCATGACCACCATGGCCTCTACAGCGCCCATGCCCAGTCCGCCGTGGGCGTCGTCTACCGCCAAAGCTGTGAGCCCCAGTTCGGACAACTCTTGCCATGTCTCTTGAGAAAACCCGCCTTGGCTGACAATGCTGCGACGGCGATCAAAGCCATAAGACCGCTCTACCCATTTGGCAACGGCCTCGCGCAACTGGTCTTGTTCTTCTGTGAAATTGAAGTCCATGGAATCTCCTCAGCCCAAAATGGTTTGGGCAACGATGTTGCGTTGCACCTCGTTGCTGCCACCATAAATGGTGGTTTTGCGGACGTTGAAATAACTGGCAGCCAAGGGTGCACAGTGCAGCGCGCCGACTGGCACACCTTGCCAGCCCGCATCCATGGCTTCTTGAATGAAGGGGATGCTGTAGGGACCTGCGGCCAACATCATCAACTCGGTGTACCTTTGCTGAATTTCGCTGCCACGGATTTTGAGCAAGCCCGCAATGTCCAGGCTTTGCTTGCCCGATTTCTCGGCGCTCAAGACCCGCAACACCATCATCTCCAGTGCAACGATGTCCACCTCTAAGCGGGCAATTTCGTCGCGGAACCTAAGGTCATCCACCACCCCTTCGGCTTTGGCTATGCGCTTGAGGCGCTCGAGTTCGCGCTTGGCACGGTTGACATCGGCGATGTTGGTTCGCTCGTGTGCCAAAAGGTATTTGGCGTAATTCCAACCCTTGTTTTCTTCACCAACCAGGTTTTCAACCGGGACCTTCACGTTGTCGAACCACACCTCGTTGACTTCACAGTCGCCATCGATGAGCTTGATCGGGCGCACGGTGATGCCGGGCGACTTCATGTCGATCAGCAAGAAAGAAATGCCCGTTTGTGGTTTGCCTTCATGGCTGGTTCTGACCAAACAAAAAATCCAGTCGCCATATTGGCCAAGGGTGGTCCAGGTTTTCTGTCCATTGACGATGTAGTGATCGCCCTCGCGATCAGCACGGGTCTTGAGCGAGGCGAGGTCTGAACCGGAGCCAGGTTCGCTATAGCCCTGCGACCACCAGACCTCACCGCTGGCGATGCCCGGCAAAAACCGCTGATGTTGCTCGGGGGAGCCAAAAGCCATGATGACCGGTGCCACCATCACAGGGCCAAAAGGCACGATGCGAGGTGCACCTGCCAAAGCGCACTCCTCTTCGAACAAATGCTTTTGCACTGCAGTCCAGCCGGGACCGCCAAACTGCTTTGGCCAACCATAACCCAACCAACCTTTGCGACCCAAAATCTTGGACCAGTTTTGCATGTCGTCTCGCGTCAGGCGCAAGCCTTGATGCACCTTCGTGGAGATGTCTTTGGGTAAGTGGGCGTGCACCCAGTCCCTGACCTCTTGTCGAAAGGCTTCCTCTTGTTCAGTGAATGCCAAATCCATGTCTGCCTCTGGTATGAATCAACAATTCCGTTGTTGTAGCACGATCGTGCGACTTTCTCAGATCGCCTGAGACTGAATGTCTCGATAATTGGGTCATGAATGACATGGTGATCCTCATCTCAGGCGGTGGCTCGAACATGGTTGCACTGGCCAAGGCAGCCCAATCCCGCCAATGGTCGAAGCGGTACAACGCCCGGATTCGAGCGGTGATCAGCAACAGACCCCAGGCCGCAGGCATTGCCAAGGCCCAAGAACTGGGGCTGGTCACCCAAGTTCTAGATCATCAGGACTTCCGTTCGCACCCACAAGCCAGAGAGTCCTTTGATGCCGCTTTGGCCGCAGTCGTCAAAGCCCATCAACCTCGTTGGGTGGTATTGGCGGGTTTCATGAGGGTGTTGACGCCAGTATTTTTAGACGCCTTCAAAGGCTCAGTGATCAACATCCACCCTTCCCTTTTGCCAGCCTTTACGGGTCTTCACACCCACGAGCGAGCCATTGCCGCTGGGTGCCGCTTTGCAGGTGCCACAGTCCACTGGGTGAATGCCGAGTTGGATGCGGGTCGCATCATTGACCAAGTGGTGGTACCCATATTGCCCAGCGACGATGCCAACACGCTGGCTAATCGTGTGCTGTCTCAAGAACACGTGCTTTACGCCAGAGCCATGGAACGCGTGTTCAAAGGCGAGACCAGCGCCCTTTGATCAAGCAGCCAGACGTGAATTGCGCGGCAGATGTGCCATGAGAAATTCCATCTGATCGTTCAGGATTCTTCGATTCCTCAAGATGAAGTCTTCCCACAGGCTGGGGACATACGGCGTGTACAGCAAAGGCATTCCCGCTTGCTCAGGGGTTCGGTTCCCCTTGCGATGGTTGCAGGGCTTGCAAGCCGTCACCACATTCATCCAGGCATCGTGACCGTTTTGACCAAAAGGAATGATGTGTTCTCGCGTCAGGTCGGTTTCGTGAAACTGGTTCCCGCAATAAGCGCAGAGGTTACGGTCTCTGGCAAAAAGTTTGGGATTGGTGAGCCCCGGCCTTAACTCAAAGGGATTGATGTTGGGCACGCCTTTGGTGCCGATGATGCTGTTGACCGTGATGATGGACTGCAAACCGGTTTTGGCATTGATGCCGCCATGAAAGACCGCAATTTGCTCGCCCACTTCCCAGCGCACTTCGTTGGCCGCGTAGTGGATCACAGCCTGCTCCAGCGAAATCCAAGACTGGGGCAGCCCTTGAGCGGAGAGTTTGAGCACTTTCAACCTTCACCTCCCATGCGTTGGACAAAACGCCAGAGGTGACATGCCCTGACGTCTGATTTCCGGGTATCCGACACAATATAGCCGTTTTTGGTGACGATTGATTTTTTAAAACCCCCATGCGCATCTTTCGCGGTTTTCAGCATTCGGACATGGCAGACGCCGTGGCCTTGACCATAGGCAGTTTTGACGGTGTTCACCGTGGGCACCAAGCCATGCTGGCTTTGCTGCGTTCCGAAGCAAGGCATCGCGGTTTGCCCAGTTGCGTGCTCACCTTCGAGCCGCATCCCCGTGATTTTTTTGCACATCTGCACCAAAGGGCAGACCTTGCGCCACATCGGATATCCACCTTGAGGGACAAATTCGTCGAGCTTCAATCGTGTGGCGTCGACCAATGCGTGGTCTTGCCCTTCAATCAAACCCTGAGTCAAATGAGCCCCCAAGAATTTGCCAGCCAGGTGCTGGTCAAAGGCCTTGGTGCAAATTACGTTTTGGTGGGCGATGACTTCCGTTTCGGGGCCAAGCGCCAAGGCGATCACGAAGCCTTGGTGGGATTTGGGGAGGCCATGGGTTTTGATGTGGCCAGGATGAACAGCTACGAAGTTTCGGACCCGCGGCTGGATGAGACGCAAAGGCTTGGAGGTGCTGTGCCACCTCCAGTGCGCGTGTCAAGTTCATTGGTGAGACAAGCGCTGGCCAAAGGAAACATGGATGAGGCGGCAAGTTTGCTGGGGCGCCCTTACTCCATCAGTGGGCATGTGGTTCATGGACGCAAGCTGGGCCGCGAACTCAATTGCCCCACGCTCAATCTCAGGTTCAAACACCCAAGGCCTGCTGCTCAGGGCATTTTTGTGTCCAGGGTCCACGGGCTCAGCGCTGCGCCCTTGCCCGCGGTCTCCAACTTCGGCGTGCGCCCATCGCTGGACGCAAGGGATGTGAACCAAGGTCAAGTCCTTCTGGAAACTCATTGCCTGGAGTGGCCCAGCATTCTGGGTGTTCAAGGGGGCTACGGTAAACTCATCCATGTGGAACTGCTGCACAAACTTCACGACGAATTGAAATACGAAAGTCTGGATGCCCTGAATCAGGGCATTGCACGGGACTGTGCCGATGCACGCCAATGGTTTGCCTCTCGCCATGGCGAAACCCGCCGTCAAACCACGCGCGACCGAATTTGAAGCGCCAGTTACTTTGATCCGAGCTGTCGGGGCGCTTGCTGCACGCAATGTCGACCCCTTTGATCCTTAAGAATGCCCTGCTGAGCCATGACCGAATCCACCAACGACCTTCGTTCGACCCTGAATTTGCCAGACACCCCATTCCCCATGCGTGGTGATTTGCCCAAGCGAGAGCCGGCCTGGGTGGCCGATTGGCAGGCCAAAGGCATTTATCAACGCTTGAGGGCATCCCGCCGTGGGGCTCCCCTTTTTGTTCTGCACGATGGTCCTCCTTATGCCAATGGCAAGTTGCACATTGGGCATGCTTTGAACAAAGTGCTCAAAGACATGATTGTCAAAAGCCGTCAATTGGCAGGTTTTGACGCGCAATACATTCCGGGCTGGGATTGCCACGGTTTACCCATCGAGAACGCCATCGAAAAATTGCATGGCCGTCACCTCAGCCGTGACGACATGCAAGCCAAGAGCCGTGCTTTTGCTACCGAGCAAATCGAGCAACAACGCGAAGACTTCAAACGCTTGGGTGTCTTGGGTGAATGGGAGAAGCCCTATCGCACCATGGACTTTGGCAATGAGGCCGGTGAAATCCGCGCCTTTAAGCGAGTTGTCGAACGTGGCTTTGTTTATCGAGGACTCAAGCCTGTGTATTGGTGCTTTGATTGTGGGTCTTCGCTGGCCGAGTTTGAAATCGAATACGCCGATAAACGCAGCGACACCATCGATGTTGCTTTTGAATCAGACGATGTGAACGCCCTGGCCAAAGCCTTTGGCGTTAAACAATGGCCATCAGGACAAAAAGCATTTGCCGTCATCTGGACCACTACCGCTTGGACCATTCCTGCCAACCAAGCCTTGAACGCACACCCTGAGCTCACCTACGCTTTGGTCAAGACTCCCAAAGGCGTGATGATGATGGCCCAGAGTTTGGTTGAGAAATGCCTCGAGCGCTGGGGCATTGAGGGGCAAGTTTTAGCCACCGCACAAGGCGAACAACTTCGTGGCCTGGTATTCAGGCATCCTCTTTACGATTTGCCAGAGTCACAAGCTGGGCATGCGCTCAGCTACCACCGTAAAGCGCCCCTCTATTTGGCCGACTACGTCACTGCAGAGGACGGAACAGGCCTGGTGCATTCGGCTCCAGCCTACGGTGTCGACGATTACAACTCCTGTGTGGCCCATGGTTTGTCAAACAACGACATCCTGAATCCCGTTCAAGGGAACGGCGTTTATGTCGATGATTTGCCGCTCTTTGGTGGCATGAACATTTGGAAAGCCTGTGCGGTCATCATCGAAACCTTACAAGCCCACGACCGGTTGCTTTGCACCAAAGCCATTCAGCACAGCTACCCCCATTGCTGGCGCCACAAAAATCCTGTCATCTACAGGGCCGCCGCTCAATGGTTCATTCGAATGGATGAGGGCACTGGTGTTTTTGAAAACCCCGCCCTCAAACCCAAAGAAACCTTACGCAAACTCGCTCTCGATGCGATTGAACAAACTCGTTTCTATCCTGCCAGCGGCAAGGTGCGACTCAGGGACATGATCGCCAATCGGCCCGATTGGTGCATCTCGCGTCAGCGGTCGTGGGGGGTGCCGTTGCCATTTTTCTTGCACAAACAAACCGGTGAATTGCACCCCAACACCCTGGCATTGATGGACAAGGCCGCTGATTTGGTGGAGCAAGGCGGGATTGAAGCCTGGAGTCGTGTCAGCACCGAAGAGGTGCTGGGGACTGCGGATGCAGCCCACTACATCAAGAGCAGTGACATTCTTGAGGTTTGGTTTGACTCGGGATCGACCTTCTTCCACGTGCTGAGAGGTTCGCATCAAAGTGGTGGCGAACAAGCCTCGCACCATGCTGAGGGTCCTGAAGCCGATCTCTACCTTGAAGGACATGACCAACATCGGGGGTGGTTCCACTCCTCGCTGCTATTGGGTTGCGCGCTTGAAGGTCGCGCACCCTACCGTGGTTTGCTCACGCATGGCTTTGCGACCGATGGTCAGGGCAGAAAGATGAGCAAGTCGCTGGGCAACGTGGTGATTCCTCAAGAGGTCACCGATAAATTGGGCGCAGAAATTGTCCGACTATGGGTGGCCTCAACCGATTATTCGGGCGACCTCAACATCGATAAAAACATTTTGGCCAGGGTTGTGGATGCGTATCGGCGCATCCGCAATACCTTGCGTTTCCTGATGGCCAATCTGGATGACTTTGATGTGAATCACAACGCCTTGCCGATCGACGATTTGCTGGAGATCGACCGCTACGCCCTCAGCCAGGCTGCCCGTTTGCAGGAAGACATCGTTGGCCAATGGAACGAAGTTCGACAAGTGTTTGAAGGTGGTCATTACGGTGTTTATGAGTTCCATCCGGTGGTGGCCAAATTGCAAATTTATTGTTCAGAGGCGATGGGGGCTTTTTATCTGGACACCATGAAGGACAGGCTCTACACGACTCAGGCTGATTCCAAAGCCCGACGCAGCGCCCAAACTGCGCTGTGGTACATCACTCAAGCCATGCTTCGCTGGATGGCACCTTTTCTCAGTTTCACCGCCGAGGAGGCTTGGTCATGTCTTGGCGAAAAAGAATCGATCTTCACGCAAACCTATTCCAAACTGCCTTTGATCGACCATGAACTGATTGCCAAATGGGATCGGGTTCAAGTCCTCAGGAATGCCGTCAACAAAGAGATGGAAGCCTTGAGAGAGAAGGGCTTGCTGGGTTCTTCGCTTCAGGCTGAGGTTGACATTCACTTGCCCGAGTCTGATTTCAGTTTGCTGGCAACTCTGCAACCTGATCTTGCATTTGTCTTCATCACCTCGCGTTGCAGCTTGAATGCTTCCAGTGAACTGAAGATTGTGGTGACGCCTTCTCAACACCAGAAATGCGATCGATGCTGGCATTACGAATCCGATGTGGGCTCCAATCCACAACACCCCAGTTTGTGTGGTCGTTGCGTCAGCAATCTGCATGGTCAAGGCGAGCAACGCCTTTACGCCTGAAACGTTGCAATCCATGGAAAGTACCAAATCAAATTGGACACTTTGGGGTTTGGTGTGTGCCCTTGTTTTGATATTGGATCAAGCCAGCAAGATTTGGATTTCTGATCGGCTTGATTTTGGACAATCTTGGTGGGTGAACGATTGGCTCAATATCGTGAGGGTTCATAACCCCGGTGCCGCTTTTTCATTCCTGGCGGATGCGGGTGGATGGCAGCGCTGGTTCTTCACCATCTTGGGCCTTCTTGCCATGGCGTGGATCGTTTGGATGATCCACACCAACTTGAGCCGACGGTTGCTGTGTTTGGCCATGGCTTTGCTTTTGGGTGGCGCTGCAGGCAATGTGGTTGACCGCATCCGTTTGGGCGAAGTGGTCGACTTCATCCAAATTCATGGAAGCTGGTTGGCCTTTGCGTTTCCCGGAGGCTATTTCCCCAGCTTCAATGTCGCTGATTCAGCCATCAGCCTGGGCGTGGTGTTGATGCTGCTGGAAGAATGGCTGTTTGCACGCCAAAACAAACGCGCAACTCGCACCGATTGAAACCTTAACGGGGCAGGCCAGGAAAACCGCCTGAGCCCATGCCTTTCATGCCACCTAGGCGCTTCATCATCTTCATCAATCCACCGCCTCGCATTTTTTTCATCATGTCCTGCATTTGAGAAAATTCATTGAGCAGGCGGTTCACGTCCTGAACCTGAACACCAGCGCCATTGGCAATCCGACGCTTGCGAGTCGCCTTGATGAGATCAGGCCTAGCCCTTTCCTTAGGCGTCATGCTGTGGATGATGCCTTGCTTGCGGGCGATGTCTTTTTCGGCCTTGCCAAGGTCTGCACCTTGGGCCTTGGCAGCCAACTGCGAGGGCAGTTTGTCCATCAATTCAGCCAAACCACCCATGCTGCGCATTTGCTGAATCTGTGCCAAGAAGTCATTCAGGTCAAAGGCATTCCCTGATTTGAATTTTTCGGCCAGTTGCTGGGCCGCTTCCATGTCGACATTGGCCGTGACTTGCTCGACCAAGGCCACGATGTCGCCCATGCCCAGAATGCGACCCGCATGTCGTTCTGCATCGAACAATTCGATGCCATCCATTTTTTCGCTGGTGCCCGCAAACTTGATGGGCACCCCTGTGACTTGCTTGACCGAAAGCGCCGCACCGCCACGAGAATCGCCATCGGTCTTGGTGAGCACAATACCGGTTAACTCCAGGGCCTCATGGAATGCCTTTGCCGTTTGAACAGCATCTTGACCCAGCATGGCATCGACCACAAACAAAGTCTCAATTGGCTTGAGGTGACTTTGCAACTGCTTGATCTCATTCATCAAGGTTTCATCGATGGCCAGTCGACCTGCGGTGTCGACCAAAAGCACATCAAAGTAGTGCCGTTTGGCATGGTCCAGTGCGGCTTGAGCAATGTCCAAAGGACGTTGATCGGATTGGCTGGGGAACCATTCGGCGCCTGCTTGCAAAGTCACGGTTTTGAGCTGCTCGATGGCGGCCGGCCGATAAACGTCTGCAGAAACCGTCAGCACTTTTTTCTTGCGCTTTTGAATCAGGTACTTGGCCAATTTGGCGGTGGTGGTGGTTTTGCCCGCACCTTGCAAGCCCGCCATCAAAATCACAGCTGGAGGTTGCGTCGCCAGGTTCAAGTCACTGACGCCATCACCCATGGTCGCTGCGAGTTCTTTTTGAACCAAGCTGACTAAGACTTGTCCCGGCTTGAGTGACGACAGGACTTCTTGACCCAAAGCCTTTTCTTTAACGCGTGCCATGAAGTCGCGCACGACGGGCAAAGCAACGTCGGCCTCCAACAATGCCACACGTATTTCCCTAAGCATGTCTGCCACGTTGGATTCGGTGATCCGGGCTTGACCGCTGATCCGTTTGACCAACTGGGAAAACTTGTCACTGAGAGAAGTCGCCATGAAAATGCCCTTTCGGCCCGTTGCGAGCGAACAGGAAACGCTACACTCGATTCATGATTTTATCGATGCCTGCCAATGCCCATTTCTGGACATCGCTGATGGCCATTCTCATCTACGCTGCTAGCGCTATGGGTGGCCAACGATTGGATGCCAAGCGCTCAGCCGCGCTGATTTTGGTGTCCTGGATCATGCATGGACTGGTTCTTTGGGTCGGTCTTCACGATGGCATGGGAAATCCTCGCTTTGGATTTGCACCCGCTTTATCGGCCATGGCCTGGCTGGTGATTCTGATCTATGTGCTTGAGAACCACTGGTATCCCCAATTCAAAACCCGCTGGACACTTCTGGGCTTGGCCGCATTTGCAGTGGCTCTTGCTGCGGTTTTTCCAGGGCACGCCTTGCCTGCACAAACCTCAATCTGGCTCCCGTTGCATTGGATGCTTGGCATTGCAGCTTATGGATTGTTTGCAGCTGCCGTCTTTCACGGATGGTTATTGCAGCGCGCAGAATACTTGTTGCGCATGGCTGAGCCCAACGACGAAACGCCGCCCTTGCTCACGCTAGAGCGCTTGACCTTCAGGCTGGTTTTGCTTGGCTTTGTCTTGTTGACGCTGACGCTTTTGGTCGGCATTGTTTTTGGCGAAGCCCTGTATGGCCCTGACTTCTCGCTCAAAGCCGATCACAAAACAATCTTTTCGTTCTTGTCTTGGTTTGCCTTCGCCTATTTGCTTTGGGGAAGGTTCAGCTTGGGCTGGCGTGGCCTCAAAGCCATCCGAGTGCTCTATCTGGGAAGCGGCTTACTGCTTCTTTCTTATGTGGGATCCCGGTTTGTTCTTGAAGTCTTGCTTGGTCGCTCCGCATGAGATTGCTGCTGCTTTTGGTGGGAGGCGCATTGTTGGTGATGCTCATCAAGAGAGTGTTGAGCAACAAATCAGCAGGAAATCAACATCCTCAAGACCCCAAGACCCATCCCGGCTCAATTGAAATGGTTCAGTGTCGGCATTGCAAGGTGCATTTGGCAGTCAACGATGCCATTCCATCCAAAGAGGGATTCTTTTGTTCAACCGATCACCTTGAACTTCACCGACAAAGAGACGTGACATGAGTAAATGTCAGACTTTGCTTTGGGACAAGGGTTGGTATCGTTGGGCTCAACGTCTTGATTCTCCCCATTTTGGTTCAAGGCCTGCAGCTACCCCAGTCACACTGGGCGTCATTCACTGCATCAGCCTGCCACCCGATCAATATGGCGCTCACCACATCGAGCAATTTTTTATGGGGCAACTCGATGTTGCAGCACATCCCTACTTCCAAACGATTTCAGATTTGAAGGTGTCGGCCCATTTCCTGGTCAAGCGCAATGGTGATCTCATTCAATTTGTGAGCGTCGATGACCGAGCTTGGCATGCTGGCGTCTCTGAGTTCATGGGGCAAGCAAACTGCAACGACTTTTCAGTGGGCATCGAATTGGAGGGCAACGATTCCTCAGCATTTGAGATGGCTCAATACGACACTCTCTTTGCCCTGTCTCAATCGCTTCAAACCCACTACCCCATTGGGCACTGGGTCGGTCATTCCGAGATCGCACCAAACCGCAAAACAGATCCGGGCTCAGGTTTTGAATGGAATAGGTTTCACAAAGCGCTGGGAAATTGAATCACCGAGTCTGCTCAGTTTGCATTCACTTTCCACTCTGTAAAAATCGTTATTGAATTCGAAATTATTTTTTTCGCTCCGACTAGGGAAATCTCCAACACACTACCCCTAGTGTGTTGTCACCACCCGAAACCCCATATATAGTGTGGACTCAAATTTCTGCCGAATGGTTGTTCGCCGTTCGACATCTACTTCAAGAGACACATTGATCATCAGGACACTGACTCACATGCAAACCATTTCTTCGTCTGTGGAATATTCCAAGCCGTTTACCTCCAACGAAGCAACTGCTCCCAGCAACTCTCCCAATTCGCAATTTCAGAACTATCAAATCATTCGCAGGAATGGTTCTGTGGTTCCGTTCGAACCCGCCAAAATTGCCATTGCCATGATGAAAGCCTTCTTGGCTGTTCACGGCACTCAGGGTGCAGCCTCTGCCAGTGTTCGCGAAACTGTCGATGAATTGACGCAAATGGTGGTTCGCGCTTTGATGCGCTCTCGCCCAGGTGGTGGCACCTTTCACATTGAAGACGTACAAGACCAAGTCGAGTTGGGCTTGATGCGTGGCAGTCATCACGAGGTGGCCCGCGCCTATGTGCTCTATCGCGAGCGCCGCGCGCTCGAACGCGACCAAGCCAAACAAACCGCAACAGTTGAAGCGCCTTCTATCCATGTGACCGTCAAAGGTCAAAAAGTCGCATTGGATAAAAACAAGTTGGAGACTTTGATCAAGACCGCCTGCCAAGGTCTTGCCCCTGAGGTTTCAGCACAGCCCATTCTTGAGGAAACGCTCAAAAACCTCTACGACGGCATCCCTGCACCAGAGGTGATGAAAGCCGCAATCCTTGCCTCACGTACCCTCATTGAAAAAGACCCCGACTACACTTTTGTGACCTCCAGATTGCTGATGCACACCATCGCAGAAGAAGTGTTTGGCAAGGAAACCCCCTTTGAGCAATTTGGTCAGCTCTACACCGAACAATTTGCCAGCTTCATCCGCCAAGGCATTGATCATGATTTGCTGGACCCCAAATTGCTGGAGTTCGATCTCAAGCGCCTGGCAGCCGCCATCAAGCCTGAGCGCGACATGCAGTTCGATTACCTGGGTCTTCAAACGCTTTATGACCGCTACTTCTTGCACGTTAACAAACGTCGCATCGAAATGCCTCAGTCTTTCTTCATGCGTGTGGCCATGGGCCTGTCGCTGAACGAAATTGACCGCGAGACCCGTGCCATCGAGTTCTACGAAGTCTTGTCCTCGTTCCACTTCATGTCCAGCACACCCACGCTGTTCAACAGTGGCACGCTTCGCTCTCAGTTGTCGAGCTGTTACCTGACCACGGTTCCTGATGATTTGGATGGCATTTATGAAGCCATCAAGGAAAACGCCCTGCTCTCCAAATTTGCAGGCGGTCTGGGCAACGATTGGACCCGCGTGAGGGCTCTGGGCAGTCACATCAAAGGCACCAACGGCGAATCCCAAGGTGTGGTTCCCTTCCTCAAGGTGGTGAACGACACCGCTGTTGCCGTCAATCAGGGCGGCAAGCGCAAGGGTGCAGTCTGTACCTACCTTGAGACTTGGCACTTGGACATCGAGGAATTCCTCGAACTCCGCAAAAACACGGGCGATGATCGTCGACGCACCCACGACATGAACACGGCCAACTGGATCCCGGATCTGTTCATGCGCCGTGTGATGGAAAAAGGCGAGTGGACTTTGTTCTCTCCTTCGTCTGTTCCTGATTTACACGACATCTTTGGCCAAGAATTCGAAAAGGCCTATTTGGTCTATGAAGAAAAAGCCAAGCGAGGCGAAATCAAGCCCAGCAAAACGGTTCAGGCTGTTGACCTCTGGCGCAAGATGCTGTCCATGCTGTTCGAGACTGGCCATCCCTGGATCACTTTCAAGGATGCCTGCAACCTGCGCTCGCCCCAGCAACACACCGGTGTGGTTCATTCGTCTAACCTGTGCACTGAAATTACACTCAATACCAACGACAACGAAATTGCAGTCTGTAACCTCGGCTCCGTCAATTTGATCAAGCACCTCACGGATGGCCCCAACGGCAAAACCTTGGACCATGAGAAGCTGCAAGCCACCATTCGCACTGCCATGCGCATGTTGGACAACGTGATTGACATCAATTACTACGCTGTTGCCAAAGCACGCAACTCCAACCTGCGCCATCGTCCGGTTGGACTTGGCATCATGGCGTTTCAAGATGCGCTTTATGCCATGCAACTCCCCTACGCTTCGCAAGAGGCTGTGGAGTTTGCCGACCAATCCATGGAAGCCGTCTGCTATTACGCTTACTGGGCATCCACCGAGTTGGCCAAGGAACGCGGCACTTACTCCACTTACAAAGGTTCGCTTTGGGACAAGGGCATCCTCCCCTTGGACACCCTCAAGCTGCTTGAAAAAGAGCGTGGCGGCTACGTGGAAGTTGACCTTTCCAGCAAGCTGGATTGGGAAGCTTTGCGCGCCAAAATTGCACAAGATGGCATGCGCAACTCCAACTGCGTGGCGATTGCACCCACCGCTACGATTTCAAACATCATTGGTGTTGATGCATCGATCGAACCCTGCTTCGGCAATCTTTCTGTCAAGTCGAATCTTTCCGGTGAGTTCACCATCATCAATGCCTACTTGGTCAACGATCTCAAGCGACTTGGCTTATGGGACGAGGTGATGGTCATGGACCTCAAGCACTTTGACGGCTCACTTGCACCCATCGACCGTGTTCCTCAACACATCAAGTCGCTTTATGCCACTGCCTTTGAAGTGGAGACACAATGGTTGGTTGAAGCAGCAGCACGCCGCCAGAAATGGATTGATCAAGCCCAGTCGCTCAACATCTACATGGCAGGCGCATCGGGCAAGAAGCTCGACGAGACCTACAAGCTGGCATGGTTGAGAGGCCTCAAAACCACCTACTACTTGCGCACCACCAGCGCCACCCACGCTGAAAAGTCTACGGTTCGAAGCAACCGCCTTAACGCTGTCTCTTCCGACAACAACACGCCACAAGCAGCATCCAGCGCAATGGAAGCTGCTGCTGCTGCTGCTCGCGCACAGATGAACTCATCGTCCACTCCAGCCACTGACATCAAGTTCTGTGGTGTGGATGACCCCACTTGCGAAGCCTGCCAATGAAATCAGTGCGATGCGATTGAACAACATCATTCGCATCGATTCTGATCAAAATGTTGAAATTTCTTCACAACGATTCATAATCACGTCACGGAATTACCTATGCTGACCTGGGACGAACAAGTCAAACCTTCTCTGAATGCACAAACCCTGAGCGAGCCACCTCGGTTCCAGCAGGGTTTGGAATCCGCACCCTCCGCAGCATCGTCCTCTGACTCTTTACGCAGAGTCAATGCGGCCGACAAGCGCATCATCAACGGACAGACCGATGTCAATCAGTTGGTGCCTTTCAAGTACAAATGGGCTTGGGAAAAATACCTCGCCACCTGCGCCAATCACTGGATGCCTCAAGAGGTCAACATGACCCGCGACATTGCACTTTGGAAAGATCCAAATGGTCTTACCGAGGATGAGCGTCGCATCGTCAAACGTAACCTGGGCTTTTTTGTGACGGCCGATTCTTTGGCTGCCAACAACATTGTTCTTGGCACCTATCGCCACATCACAGCGCCTGAATGCCGTCAGTTTTTGCTTCGCCAAGCTTTTGAAGAAGCCATTCACACTCACGCTTACCAATACATTGTTGAATCGCTTGGCCTGGACGAAAGCGAAATCTTCAACGCCTATCACGAAGTTTCATCCATCCGCGACAAAGATGAGTTCTTGATCCCGTTCATCGACGCGATCATGAATCCGAATTTCCACACAGGCACCCTTGAAAACGATCAGACTTTGTTGAAGTCACTCATTGTTTTCGCCTGTTTGATGGAAGGCCTTTTCTTTTATGTTGGGTTCACGCAAATCTTGGCCTTAGGTCGCCAAAACAAGATGACGGGTGCAGCCGAGCAGTACCAGTACATCTTGCGCGATGAATCCATGCACTGCAATTTCGGTATCGATCTGATCAACCAGATCAAGCTTGAGAACCCACAACTCTGGACTGCAGAATTCAAACAAGAGATCAAAGAATTGTTCTTGAAAGCTGTTGATCTTGAGTACCGCTATGCCGAGGACACCATGCCGCGTGGCGTTTTAGGTCTCAATGCTTCGATGTTCAAGGGATATTTGCGTTACATTGCGAACCGTAGAGCAACGCAAATCGGACTCGATCCGTTGTTCCCCCAAGAGGAAAATCCTTTCCCATGGATGAGCGAGATGATTGATCTGAAAAAAGAACGCAACTTCTTTGAAACCCGAGTGATTGAATACCAATCCGGCGGGGCCCTTTCCTGGGACTAATCCATTGAAACGCATTAACCCGTCGAACACCACATCACAACGTCGACAGTTCTGTCGGGTAACCCCATTCTTCCCCTTGGATTTCATCGTCCAGGGGGTTGAGTCGCTTCCGCCTGTTCGGGTTGAAGTGTTAAACCAATGATCCATGACATGATCAAGGAGTCAAACTATGGCAACTGCAAAAAAACCCGCTGCAAAAAAACCAGCAGCAAAAAAGCCCGCCGCTAAAAAAGCAGCAGCTAAGAAGCCCGCAGCCAAAAAAGTTGCAGCTAAGAAGCCCGCAGCTAAAAAAGTAGCAGCCAAGAAGCCCGCAGCTAAAAAAGTAGCAGCAAAGAAGCCTGCAGCTAAAAAAGCAGCAGCTAAGAAGCCCGCAGCCAAAAAAGTTGCAGCTAAGAAGCCCGCAGCCAAAAAAGTAGCCGCCAAGAAGCCCGCCGCTAAAAAAGCAGCAGCCAAGAAGCCCGCTGCCAAAAAGCCTGCCGCGAAAAAGGCCGCTAAAAAGCCTGCTGCCAAAAAAGCAGCGAAAAAACCTGCTGCCAAAAAAGCC
>JACCDO010054498.1_pt1 | contig 21233 bp, 19 predicted proteins | sample 7446101 | NCBI WGS metagenome assembly JACCDO01 (sample SAMN15323440, study PRJNA562643) | freshwater metagenome | isolation source: river surface water | place: USA:Blue River Watershed | collected 2017-08-16
AAGAAATCCCGCTACCACCCGAACGATTGGGTTGGCAGAGGAGGCCAGAAGTGCACAGGGCTCTAAGGTAGCCTGTGCAAGTCTGTCTGGCTATCTAGTCATCTCTTGATGCGGCGTGAAATCGGCTTGAAACCCTCATGGATGCTAGAAAGTTCAACAATCCACGAGTCCATCTTGACACCATCGGGTTCGACAAGAACTTTTAGCTTGAAAACCCCGTCCTGTAGGGCTTTGCGCAGGGTTGGGGGGGGGAATTAACGAGTCCATCTTGACGGATGGGTTTTCTGGGGCTGCGTCACTGAAACCTTGCTCAGGTGGCATGGAGTTTCCATAATCAGGCCTGCCTTGACGGTGCTCTTTCCAATAACCTGGATTCCGTTCAGCCCAAGCCTTTTGAGCTAGTGACTGGTTGATCTTGTAATCCGGGTCGGATTGGAGCTTGCTTTTGTGCCATTGCCGACGGCGCTCTTTCTGGCAATTGGCCTTGGAGCAGTAAGCCTGGTTTGGGACCTGTGGAGCAGGGATGAAAGGTGCGCCGCAGTGGACGCATCTGAGCTTGGTCATGGATTTTCTCCAGTCAGTTGAGGGACTGGGAACATCGCTCTGTGTGCTAACAATAGGTGGTTAATTGCGTCCTCATGGTGACTCTGCTGTTAAAGGAAGTTTTCATGAGGTTGTCTTTTATTAAAGAAGTCTTTAAAATAGAGTGATTGAATTAAAGCGTCCTTAATCATGAAACGAGTAACCGGAACCTATGTGAAATCCACAACCCTTGGGGAAGTGGTCAAAGCATTCGTGCCCATCTCATTGCCGCCCCAAAAGCCAGCATTGGCAGCTGAGGTGTATCAGGACCTCAATCACAAGGCGGAGATGGCGTTGGCTCGCCTGTCGGGAGTGTCTGGATTGGTTCCGTCTGTGGACTGGCTGCTTTACAGCGCGATTCGCAAGGAGGCTTTGTTGACCTCCCAGATCGAAGGAACTCAAGCCACGATCACGGACCTCTTTGATGACGAAGCTGGTCTGGAGGTAAGCAACACAGATGATGTGGAAGAGGTCACCAACTACATCGCAGCCTATCGGCTAGTAAGGGACAACCTGCGTGACCCTAAAGGGCTGCCGATCAGTGTTCGATTGCTTTGTAAAGCCCATAAGCTACTACTCAATGGCGTACGAGGAACGGGTAAACAGCCTGGAGCCCTTAGACGCTCACAGAATTGGCTGGGTGGAACCCGTCCGGGAAATGCTGTTTTCGTTCCACCGCCAGCGGACAAAGTTCCATCCCTGATGAGCGATCTGGAGAAGTTCATTCATGACCAACCCAGAAGAGGTGAGGAGACAAATGGCAAGGGACTTCCACCTCTGGTGGGGATCGCACTCGCTCATGCTCAATTTGAGACGATTCACCCATTCTTAGACGGTAACGGTCGTATCGGGCGACTACTGATCTCCGCCTTGATGGAGGACTTGGGCTTGTTGCCTGAGCCACTGATGTATCTGAGCGGATACTTAAAGCAACATCAGACGGAGTACTACCGCTTGTTGTCCGCGATCCGCAAGGAAGGGGATTGGGAGTCTTGGGTTAAGTTCTTCTTGGAAGGTGTGCAGGTCTCAGCCAACCAGGCAGAGGCGAGCATTGTGAAGATTGCCTCGCTAGTGGCCTCTGATCGCAGAAAGCTTCTTGAGTCTGCGAAGGGCGGAGCGGCAGCGTACCGCTTGTTTGAGATGCTGCCGATGATGCCTCGCTTTACCGTAGAGAGGGTGAAGGCCGCATTGGGGACCACCTTTCCAACGGCGAATGCAGCTGTCAAAGCCTTGGAGGAATTGGGCTTGATTGCTGAGACGACAGGCAACAAAAAGAATCGCAGTTTCAGCTACGATCGATACATCAAATTGCTGTCGGCCTGATGTTTTTTGTGAGCTTGTGGACCAGGGTTCAAATCCATAAAACTCAATCAATTACTGGAGAATTTTCATCGAGCTGATTGCGTACGCAAATTCTGGCACCCAGATAGGTAGTACCGTTGGTGTGTCGTTTTTTTAGGTCTAATTCTTCACCACCATATGCAATTTGTGAGAAGCACTCTCTCACTTTCCGACAACCCCGCTGAGGCCCAGTCTCTGCGGGGTTTTCTCTTTTTTCTTGTGGACACGGGCCTCTCGAAGAGGGCCTAAAAAACACCTTTTGGCCTACTTTGGGCTCTCCATTCTCCAACCTTTGTGGACAGGAGAACGCCGTGTCCACAAGCCGACCCCTATATAAATCAACAAGTTACGAGCGACCGGCTGAGCCAAATTTTTTAGGCAAGTTGGATAGTGGTTATTGGCAACAAAAACGGTTCCTTCAAACAACTGCTAATCAGTTGAGGGTGAGTGCTTGTTGTTTGCATCGCGCAAGTGCGCATAGAGAGATTGTTTTTTTGAGAGTGGTAAGCAGTCGTTTGTGGATGAGAGTTCCGATTCCCACTGCGCCACCAATCACCACCTGGGGTCAAATTCATCGCTGAGTTTGACCCCTTGTTTTTTCTCCATGCAAATCAACCACTTAGGCTTCCAGCCTTAGGAACATGGAGCACCTGGCTCAACCCCATATTCACCCCTTCCAGCGGACATATGTCGCTGGTTTATCGCTGTTCTCGCTGTGACCCTCCGGTGCGCACCGCAGGCAAACCCCGTATTCATGCGGAAAAACAGCGATGAGTTCGAGTGAACAACTGCTGGAGCAGTTTGCTTAAAGAGGGCGAAATACGTCCATGAGATTGTTTGGACATGAGTCGACTTGGGTCGATAGCAGCCGCAGCCTCAGATGAAGCCCATGATAAGTACGAGTGAACAGCTGCTGGGACAATAGTCTCGAATGCCTGGAAATACGTCCGGCCGAGATGAAAATTTGAAAATCCAAGAAAGTCAGTCCATGCCTGATTTGTTTACTCCCTATACGCTCAAGAGCGTCACGCTGCGCAATCGCATTGCGATGTCGCCGATGACTATGTATCGGTCTACTTCGGACGGGAAGATGAACGATTTCCACATGATGCTGATGGGCTCGCGTGCAGCCGGCGGATTCGGTTTGGTCTTCCCCGAGCAGATCGCCATCACGCCCGATGGCCGGACCAGTACTGCGTGTGCCGGACTCTGGGAGGACGAACAGATCGAGAGCCTGGCCCGTGTGGTCAAGATGATCAAGGACATGGGTGCGGTCCCAGCGATTCAACTGGGTCATACCGGCCGCAAGGGAAGCGAGCAAAAGCCTTGGGAAGGCAAGCGGCAGATTGCTCCGGATCACCCCGATGGCTGGCAAGTGCGCGGTCCCTCGCCCGTTCCCTATGGCGGGCGCTTTCCATACGCCGTGCAGGAACTCACTGTGGCCGAGATTCATGAGTTGCATCGGGCCTATGCCGCTGCCGCAAAACGTGCCCTCGAGGCCGGCTTCGAGTGGCTCGAGATGCATTTCGCGCACGGTTATCTCGGGGCGAGTTTTTTCTCTCCTCTGGCCAATCAACGCTCGGATGCGTACGGTGGTACGCTTGATAAGCGCTTGCGCTTTCACCGTGAGGCGATGGATGCGGTACGTGCCGTTTGGCCCGAGCGGCTACCGCTCACGATGCGCCTGGGTACTGATGATTTCCACGAAGACGGTGTTCAGTTCGACGACGCGGTCTGGGCGGTCGCCCAATTGAAGGAACACGGACTGGACCTGGCGGATCTGAGCATCGGCATCAACACCGACGACATGCGCGATCCCCCCTTCTCCCGCGCTGCATTTATGGTGGAGCGTGGAAGCCGCGTGCGTCGGGAGGTCGGAATTCCGGTGGCGGTGAGCTGGAACCTAGGTCAGCCCGCAGTGGCAGACCGCGTGATACGCGAGGAACTCGTCGATCTGGTGTTCCTCGGGCGGCCGGCACTAGCCAATCCGCACTGGCCGATCTGGGCAGCGCGGGAGCTTGCACACAACGACCCTTTCTCGCTGCTACCGCGGGACTGGTCGTGGTGGCTGAAGAATCGGCCGGGCTCTGAGAATTCGCACGGCTGGCCACCGCCTGCGATTGCCAGCTGAGGCAGAGCGCTTGTTATTTGCATCGCGCAAATGCACGAACTGAGGTTGGGGCGTGTCTGGACAATTGGCCGCCGCGCACAGTGGCTTGGGTGTGTCAGCGATGCATGACTACTTTGTTGAGACACTTGGCAAAGACGCGTAGAAAGCTGCTCTTGTGTCAAAAGACAAGATGCTGCGATGAATTCGAGTGAACAACTGCTGGAGCAGTCTGCACAAATTGATAGTTATGCGTCTACAAGGGGTTGAAGTTGTTCTTCAACTGCCGAGTGGGGGTGGATTTCGGTTGAACGTGTGACCAATTTAAATAGAAATATTTTATGAATTTTGGATTTTCCTAGGTGTTTTCCTGCATTTAATTGTTCATTCGTACAGTTAAATTGAGAGTAAGTTGGATTGCAAGGCATTCAATGTTCAATTACTTCAAGGTTTATTCCTGGAATTTGGCTCTCTCCATGGCACTGGACGCTGGCGCCAACATGGATGAGATCGACCGCGCCTGTAGACATTTGCTGCATGTCGAAGATGACCAAGCACATGCGAATGACTTTTTCCATGCTTGGGAAGAGGCGGCAACTCAACTCATTGCGTCTGCCCAAGTGGATGAGTTGCGCGGACGAAGACTGTCAGCGGCTGAAAAATATAGACGCGCCTGCGTGATGCTGATTACCGCAGAGCGTATCCCGTCCCATCACTATCCGCCGCGACTGGCCGCATACGATTTATTGCTCAAAACTTTCGAAAACTTTCTTAACAGTTCTGGGGCTAACTGTGTAACGGTATCTGTGCCTTATGGAAATTCCTTTCTTCCAGCTTTGATGGTTTCTGTAGGAGATAGCCAGAATCCGACTCCGTGCATGGTCCATTTCAATGGACTAGATGGTGTCAAAGAGTATTTGTATTTATGTGGACTACCTCAATTGTTAGCACAACGGGGCATTTCGATTCTGATCGTAGATAACCCCGGAGTTGGACAAGCGCTGCGCAAGAATGGTTTGCATAACGCACCTGATGCAGAAGTGCCAGCTTCGGCGTGCCTTGATTACCTAATGTCGCGGCCAGATATTGATGGCCAAAAGATCGGCATGATGGCGTTGAGTTTGGGCGGCTATCACGCCCCAAGAGCGGCAGCCTTTGAACCACGTTTTGCCTGTTGTGTCGTTTGGGGAGCCAACTACAACTGGGGGAAAAGGTTTCGTGATCGCATTTCTGGTTCCAGTGCTGCACAAAAATCCGTACCTCATTACATTGAGCATGTTCAATGGGTGTTGGGAAAGTCGACGGTTGAGGAATGCACCAATGTCACGGACAAATTTACCTTGGAGGGCGTGTTGGAACGAATTCGTGTTCCTGTCTATATCACGCATGGAGAAGATGATCGTCAAATCTCTGTGGCTGATGCTCACAGAACTTACGAAGAGTGCTCGAACTCACCAAACAAAGAACTTCGGATCTTTTCGTCTAAGGAGGGCGGGGAGCAGCATTGCAGCATCGGGAACATGAGTTTGGCCACCACCGCTATGGCAGACTGGATTTCTGATGTACTGAGTAATGGCAAATAAGCCTAACGGTATACCCTATTTTTCACATTGCCCTAAGTTAAGAAGGAGTCAGTATGCTTCGCCCAATCATCACTTTTATTACCAGTGCTTCCTTGGTAATGGCCATTTGCTCGACGACTTCTGTTGCTCAAACAGATGTGACTCGAATCATTGTTCCGATTGGACCGGGTAACCCGTTTGACTCCTCAGCAAGGGTTTTTGCCGAAGCGCTTTCCAAAGTCTCAGGCAGGAGCGTCGTGGTGGAAAACAAGGCTGGAGCGGGTGGTCGAATAGCCACTACAGAGGTTGCAAAGGCAAAGCCAGATGGAAGTGTGCTGCTATTCACCACAGCAGGGCATGCAACCAACGCTGGTCTTTACAGCAATCTTCCATATGACCCAGTCAAGGATTTCACGGCGATTTCCATGATTACCCGATCTTCAGGATTCGCTCTGCTGGTTCAAGCTAATTCACCTTTGAAGTCCATACAAGATTTGATCAGTAAGGCCAAGGCTGAACCTGACAGTCTTAGCTACGGCTCATTTGGAAACGGCAACACTACCCATGTCATTGGTGCAATGTTCTCCCGTGCAGCAGATGTCAAATTGGTCCATGTTCCGTATAAGTCTCCGGTGACGGATTTTTTGGGGGGACATGTGAACATGGTCTTCATGGGCGCTTCAACGGCTTTGCCACTGTTGCGTGATGGTCGGGTTAGGGCACTTGCCATTTCGTCTCAACAACGGGATCCAGATTTTCCAGGGGTTCCTACCTTTATGGAGTTGGGGTTCAAAGGTGTGGATGTGCCCGCGTGGTCAGCTGTGCTTGCGCCTGCTGGCATGCCTGCCGACAAAGCGGATGCGTTGTACAAACAAATCACTGATGCGGTGAAATTGCCCACTTTCCAAGAGTACTTGAAGGTGAGTCAAGCCAAAATGGTATTGTCATCACCCCATGAATTCCGTAAAGCACTCGAAGCGGAAGTTGACCGATTCCGAAAAGAATTGCCCGAGTTGGGTATCAAGGGCGAGTAATCTTTGAAATGGGTCCTGGATGAGTAAGGTCATCGCTCTTCCTTCAAACAAATCGTCTAACTTACCCGGCGTTGAACGTCCAAATGGGCGTAAAGCAGGAGAGGTTACCCGTGAGCGAATACTTGACGCCGCAGAGGTTCTGTTCGCTGAACATGGGTTCCATGGAACCTCAATGAGGGATGTGGCTCAAGAATCGGAAGCTCGTTTGGCTTTAGTTGCGTATCACTTCGGAACAAAAGATACCCTCTTTGAAAAAGTAGTCGAACGCCGTGCGGCGTTCATGGCGCATCAGCGAATGCAGTTGCTGGATGCGGCCCGCACTCAGGCTGCAACTGGAACCATTCCTTTGGAGGATTTGGTCAAAGGCTATGTCTATCCATTTGTTGAACGAAGCACCCGAGGTGGGCGAGGCTGGAAACACTACTCACTACTGGTGGCTCGCGCATCTAACGCTCCTGACTACGCCAAGGTGATAGGCGTGCATTACAACGCCGTTGCCCGTCAATTCGTCGCTGAATTTTGTCGAACCTTGCCGAGTGTCGAGGAGGAGCGCATCTACCACGCTTTCAGCTTTATGGTGGGGACCATGCTGTCACTGGTAGCTGAGCCGGGACGCTTGGAAAGCTTGTCCTCTGGCGCCTACAGGTCGAGCGATATGGAGCGAGTGTTTGAGACCATGCTTCCTTTTCTATCGGCAGGATTCCTGTCTTTATGTAATAACGAAGAAAACTGAAGGATTCGAGTCTGACGGTAACTATCGGTTCGCACCGCAGGCAAACCCAGTATCCGTGAGGAAAAACAGCGATGATTTCGAGTGAACAACTGCTGGAGCAGTTGGGTCAAATGGGGCGAAATACGTCCATGAGATGGAATCGGACTGCTTTCGGCCACAAGCGGCCAGTCAAGATTGCTCTTCATTACAGACATCTAAGGCGCATATCTGCCAGAGCAATCATTCTGCAGTCACTTTGCTAATGCTGGAGATTGCTCAAGTGATTGCATCAACCACTCACGAAATGCATGAATTTTTGGCAAGTGGGCCCGACTGGCAAGATAGTTAATGCTGTGACAGGCAACGCGCGGTCCCTCGTCTCCGAAAGGCAAAACTAGCCGTCCTGAATCTAATTGGCGTTCAATCAGAAGTTTGCTGTCTAGACAAACGCCCAGGCCATCTACCGCAGCAAAGATTGACATAAAAGATCGGTCAAATCGAAGTCCGCGATCAAGTCTTAGAGTGATCCCCGGATGATCGTTCTGCCAATCTTTCCATTGATACATGTTTCTTTCGGAATGAATAAGCATATGCTGCTGCATATCTGTTGCTCGCTTGATCCCTTTGCGCCCTAGTAACAGCGTTGGGGAACAAATCGCCACAATTGGTTCTGGGGGAAACATCTCCGTAACAATTCCCACGCGTTGAAGCGGCGGTCCGTAACTTATGTGGAGATCGACTGCTCCTACCTCAAGATTAATTGGTTCAGTCGAAGCAGTGATACGAACATCTATATCTGGATGTTGAGTGCTGAACCGAGCGATCCTTGGCATCAACCATTGCGCTGCAAAGCTTGGAACTGCATGAACCGTAATCAAGTCTGCCTTACTTACGCGTGATGTGTCTTGTGCCGCTGACTCAATTCGGGTGAGTGCAATACCCACTTCATTTGCGAATCGTTGACCCGCATCTGTCAGGATCACAGTACGTCGGATTCGATGAAACAAGGATATAGACAGCAAATCCTCTAGGCTGCGAATACGGTGACTAACTGCAGACGCTGTCAGATGCAGTTCTTGTGACGCTTGGACAAACGAACCTAAGCGCGCCGCCGCCTCAAACGCCTGAATCCATTGAAGTGGTGGAAGTTTTCTCATTTTTTTTGATTTTGAATAGATGAATTCAATTTGTCAATTCATCATTTTTATTCGTTTGTATTTTTCATCTCAGCGACAAACAATTGCCAAAAACAGCATCTGGAGACAAGTGATGTCTGGAAACTTTTCGGATACTTTGACAGTTCAGCGCCTTATGAAGGCAGCAAAAAATATCCGCCGCTACGCCGTGCGCATGGGCGAAGTGCAAGGCCAGGGCTATGTCGGCCAGGCCCTGGGCTATGCCGACGTGCTGGCTGTGGCCTACGGTCATGCGATGAACGTTCGTCCCGATGATCCGGACTGGGTCGACCGTGACCGCTTCTTGCTCTCGCACGGCCACTACGCGATTGCGCACTACGCCGCCATGATCGAGGCAGGCATCATCCCCGAGTCCGAGCTGGAGACCTACGGCAGCGACGACAGCCGCTTGCCCATGTCGGGCATGGCGACCTACACGCCGGGCATGGAAATTTCGGGCGGCTCGCTCGGTCAGGGCCTGCCGATTGCCGTGGGCATCGCCCTGGGTCTGCGCCACCAGAAGAGCCCGGCCTTCGTCTACAACTCCATGTCCGACGGCGAGCTCGATGAAGGCTCGGTGTGGGAAGCCGCCATGTCGGCCGCGCACCATGGTCTGGGCAACCTGATCTGCATGGTCGACATCAACAACCAGCAGGCCGATGGCCCGTCCACCAAGGTGCTGGGCTTCGAGCCGCTGGCCGACAAGTGGGCCTCGTTTGGCTGGCATGTGCAGCGCGTCAATGGCAACCACTTGCCCGCTGTGCTGCGTGCCTTTGACACGGCCCGCACCTTGCCCGAGGCCAAGCCCCGCGTGATCCTGTGCGACACGCTGATGGGCAAGGGTGTGCCCTTCCTGGAAGCGCGCGAGAAGAACCACTTCATCCGCGTCGACCCGCCCGAGTGGCAGCAGGCGCTTGACATTTTGGATGCCACCCAACCCTGAGGTGATGAACATGAACGCAGTGACCGACAAGAAACCCCGGCTGACCACCTCGGCCATGATCGCCTCGATTGCCAGCGAGGGCCAGCGCGTGCAGGCTGCGCCGTTTGGCAAGGCGCTGGTGGCTTATGCCGCCGAGCACCCCGAAGTGGTGGGCATGACGGCCGACCTGGCCAAGTACACCGACCTGCACCTGTTCGCGCAGGCCTACCCCGAGCGCTTTTTCCAGATGGGCATGGCCGAGCAGCTGCTCATGGGCGCGGCCGGCGGCATGGCCAAGACCGGCCTGGTGCCATTTGCGACGACGTATGCCGTGTTCGGCACGCGCCGCGCCTACGACTTCATCCACCAGGTGATCGCCGAAGAAAACCTCAACGTCAAAATCTGCTGCGCCTTGCCGGGTCTGACCACCGGCTACGGCCCCAGCCACCAGGCCACCGAAGACCTGGCCATGATGCGTGCGATTCCCGGCTTGACGGTGGTCGACCCCTGCGACGCACTCGACATCGAGCAGGCCGTGCCGCAGATTGCGGCCCACCAGGGCCCGGTCTACATGCGCCTGCTGCGCGGCAACGTGCCGCTGGTGCTGGACGAATACAACTACACGTTTGAGCTGGGCAAGGCCAAGATGCTGCGTGAAGGCAGCGATGTGCTGGTGATCTCCAGTGGTTTCATGACCATGCGCTCGCTTGAAGTGGCCAAGCAGCTCGAAGCCGACAAGGTCAACGTGGCCGTGTTGCACTGCCCAACCATCAAGCCGCTGGACAACGCCACCATCCTGGCTGAAGTGCGCAAGCCCGGCCGTCTCGTGGTGGTCGCCGAAAACCATTCGGTGGTCGGTGGCCTGGGCGAAGCCGTGGCCAGCTTGCTGCTGCGCGAAGGCGTGGTGCCCAGCAAGTTCCGCATGCTGGCGCTGCCCGACGAGTTTCTGGACGCAGGCGCGCTGCCTACGCTCCACGACCGCTATGGCATCTCAGTTGAAAAATTTTGCGAAACAATCAAAAGGTGGTCTAAATGAACACACAGAAGATCGGTCTTATTGGTTTGGGTGCAATGGGGCGTGGTGTGGCTGCCAATTTGTTGGCTAAAAATTTCGAAGTAATTGGTTATGACGTTCGCCCCGAAATGGAAGACTGGATGAATCAACAAGGGGGTTCATTCGTCAAAGAGTTGAAAGATTTGGCTAAGCAATGTCAAACAGTTATTTGCTTTGTGGTGAACGATTCTCAAACTGAGGAAGTACTCTTTGGTAAAAATGGATTGGCCAACAGTTTGAAGCCAGGCAATGTCTTCATTGCATGCAGCACTTTGCCACCCGCCTACGTAAATGCCTTAGGAAAACGCTTGGCAGAGCAAGGGGTTGAACTGATTGATTCGCCGGTTACCGGTGGTGCGGCTGGCGCTGCAAAGGGGTCATTGACCATTATTTCAGCAGGGAAAAATAAGGTATACGAACAAATTAAGCCAGTTCTAGAAGCGTTTGGATCCAAGCTGTTTTTTGTCGGCGAGCGACATGGTTCAGGGTCCCAGCTAAAAGTGATTAACCAATTGCTTTGCGGGGTGCATTTGGCAGCGGCAGGAGAGGCTCTTGCATTGGCTGATCGACAAGGATTACCCCTCGACGTAACACAACAAGTTCTTTGTAGTGGTTCAGCATTTTCTTGGATGCTCAACGACCGTGGTCCAAGGATGAGTGGTGAAAAATTTTCTGATGTGACGTCTGCCGTTGACATATTTGTCAAAGACCTGGGGTTAGTGCTTGATACAGCCAAGGGTGCAAAGTTTTCAGCCCCTCTCGCCAGTGCAGCTTTCAATGCTTTGTTAGATGTTAGTGGCCGTGGAATGGGTACTTGGGATGATTCAGCAGTGATTTGTCATTACAACCGACTCCCCTCCACTAGTCCAATTTCTTCGCATCCAGAAAAGGGATAAAGAATGATTGATATGACACACCACCACGCCGATTTGGGCGATGTGATCTTGCATTACGTCAAGGCTGGCAGTGGGCCAGTAGTTGTTTTGATACACGGCATCCCACAAACTTGGTACGAGTGGCGACATGTAATACCGCACTTAGCGGAAAAATACACCGTGATTGCACCTGACCTAAGAGGGTTGGGCGATTCCTCACACCCTACCGATGGTTACGACAAAAAGACAATGTCCAATGACATATGGCGTCTTTTGCAATCTCTGAACATAGATAATTTTTATTTGGTCGGACACGATTGGGGCGGGCCTACAGCTTTCTCGTTGGCAGCTCAGCATCCTGAGTCAGTCATCAAGTTAGCAATTTTGGATGTCGCGATACCAGGTGATGGCGCTGATTTCTCTCAAAATGGTCGTCGGTGGCATCACGCGTTATTTAGAACTCCGGACATACCTGAGCAGCTTTTCCTAGGTGGTCGTGAGCATGTGATCATTAACTGGCTCTTCGACAATTACGGCTATCTACCAAACTGTATAGGCGTGGAAGAGCGCACGGAATACTTAAGAACATATGTTAAGCCGGGAGCGATGCGTGCAATGTTCAGCATCTATCGCGCTCTGCCACAAGATGCATCTGACAACCAAGCCATGCTGGCGCAAAGAGGCAAATTAAAAATGCCTGTTCTTGCTTTGGGTGGTGACAAGAGTTTCGGTCGCGGACTCGAAACACTGGATTCTTTGAAGCGTGTTGCAGAAAACGTTCAAGGTGGTTTGGTTCCAAACAGTGGGCATTGGGTCACTGAGGAGCAACCAGAATTCATTTCAAAAGAGTTGCTGAAATTCTTTGATCACCAGTAATACCAATTTTGCTAGTTGACAATTTTTTACCAAGGAGACTTTCATGACTCAAATTAATCGCCGCAATCTTTTGACAGGAAGTGCTGCTCTGAGCACATCCCTGGCATTCCCGTCTATTGTTTGGGGGCAAGCTCAGTTCAAACTGAAGTTCGCCAACATCATGCCGGGTGATCATCCGTTGAACGTAAGAATGCGTGAGGCGGCAGAGACGATCAAGAAGCAGACTAACGGACAGGTAGAGATTTCCGTTTTTCCGGCAAGCCAACTTGGCAGCGATGCTGACATGTTGTCGCAGCTGCGTTCAGGTGGTATTGACTTTTTCGCTCAAACTGGACTGATTCTTTCCTCGCTCGTACCGGTTGCTGCGATTAACGGTATCGGTTTCGCTTTCCCTGACTACCCAACAGTGTGGAAAGCAATGGATGGAGCACTTGGCAAACACGTCATTGGTGCATTTGAAAAGGCCAATTTGATTGCCTTTGATCACATGTGGGACAACGGCTTTAGGCAAACTCTGTCGGCCACAAAGGCGATTAGGACACCAGAAGATTTGCAAGGTTACAAGATCCGTGTTCCGCCGAGTGCTCTTTGGACCTCATTGTTCAAGTCGATTGGTGCAGCGCCTGTGTCAGTACCTTGGGGCGAGACCTATACAGCACTCCAGACGCGGGTGGCTGACGGATTAGAAAATCCACTGGCCGGCATCTACTTTGCCAAGATGCATGAAGTTGCTAAGTATCTTTCGGGCACCAACCATATGTGGGACGGTTTCTGGTTCGTTGCAAACCGCCGTTCGTTCGAAGCAATGCCTGCCGCCACCCGAGACATCGTCCGTAAAGTCATCAACGATGCCGCCCTCCTGCAGCGCGCAGACGTTGCAAAACTGAATAATGACTTGCGTGCGACACTGGAAAAGCACGTGCAGTTTGTCGAAGTCAATCCGACTGCTTTCCGCGAGCGGCTGAAAGTTTCCGGCTTTTATGCTGAATGGCAAAAGAAAATGGGGGATGCATGGCCCTTACTTGAACAAGCTACTGGCAAGTTGGCATAAAAATCACTGGGGGCCTGATTGGCCCCCTTTATAAATATAAACGGAGGAAATATGCCGTCAGTAACCGCAGATACGTCAAACACTGCCGCATCCGCACTTCATGAGCTAAGCGAAAACATCGACACCAGTTCTCCAGAAGAAGTGGCCGCTCGTGGCGCTCTAGCGCGCTGGATGCTTCCTCTTGAGGCGGTGTCTGCCTTGCTCGTGGTCGCAATCGTATTGCTGCTCCTTGGCGGTGTAGTGTCCCGTTATTTATTTAATTTGCCGATCGTATGGGTCGACGAAGTTACATCGATAGCGTTCGTCTGGGTCGCGATGATTGGCGCCATCATCGCCATGCATCGCAACGAACACTTGCAGCTTAATGTGTTCGTGAATTTGCTTCCAGAGCGCTTTCGCTACTACGTGCGTGCTTTTGCTCTTGTGTCAGCCATGTTGCTGCTGCTGTCTTTACTTAAGCCCGCGTACACCTACGTTGTCGATGAATGGGCAATCATCACTCCCGCTCTTGAGATGCCGAACGCGTTTCGCGTCGCGGCGATGCTGTTTGGTATTGTCATGATGCTGGTGATCGTCACAGCTTATGCAATCCGAACGCTGCCGCTGAAGGCTATCGGAGCCGCAACACTTGCTGTCTCGATTATCGTATTTTTGGCCTGGAAGGCATCGCCTGTTTTACAGCAATCCCAAGGTCTCGCAATCTTGGTATTTCTGGTCGGCTTTGTTGGCGTGTGCTTGATTGCTGGCGTGCCTATTGCCTTTTGTTTCGGTATCGGGACGCTAAGCTTTCTTACCTTCGCGAGTAATGCACCACTGATGGTCATCATTTCGAGAATGGACGAGGGCATGTCCAGCATCGTGCTTATTTCGGTACCCATATTTGTATTACTAGGGTGTGTTCTTGATGCAACGGGTATGGGCAAAGCCATCGTCGATTTTCTCTCCTCACTGATCGGGCACGTCAAAGCTGGCATGTCGTATGTGCTGCTTGGCTCGTTGTTCATTGTTTCGGGCATCTCGGGCTCGAAGGTTTCAGATATGGCTACTGTCGCACCAGCGCTATTTCCAGAAATGAAGCGTCGAGGCAATAAGCCGTCAGAGATGACTGCGCTTCTCGCCACTGGTGCCGCGATGGCAGACACCGTGCCACCGAGCATCGTGCTGATTGTCCTGGGCTCTGTAGCCGGCGTCTCGATTGCAGGCCTATTTCAGAGTGGTATCGTCGTCGCGATGGTGCTCCTGACTGCACTTTTACTGTTGGCTCGCTGGAATGCACGCCACGAGGACATGTACGGAACACGTCGCGCGCCGATTAAATTAATCGGCAAGTTGCTGCTGATCTCCGCGCCTGCTCTGGCACTACCTTTTCTAATTCGTAGTGCTGTCACCGGCGGAATCGCCACCGCCTCGGAAGTGTCCACGATCGCTGTGCTTTATGCATTGTTAATCGGCCATATATTGTACGGTGGTATCAGCACCCGTAAGCTCTACGATATGCTAGTTGAGACAGCTTCGCTGTCTGGCGCAGTGCTCCTCATACTTGGGACGGCAGCAGGCATGGCATGGTCGATCACCCAAAGCGGCTTCGTGCAACAACTGTCTGAGTTCCTAACGTCCATGCCCGGCGGCTCATGGGCCTTTCTTGCGGTCACGATCGTTGTTTTCCTCATACTCGGTTGCTTGCTTGAGGGGTTGCCCGCTGTGCTGCTACTGGCACCCATCATGTTCCCGATTGCCAAAAAGCTGGGCATCAACGACATCCATTACTCGATGGTGCTGGTCTGCGCGATGAACGTGGGCCTGATGATGCCGCCAATCGGTGTGGGTTTTTACATCGCGTGTCGAATTGGCGGTGCTTCGCCCGACCAGGTTGCGAGAGCCATATGGCCCTACTTGGCTGCACTGGTGGCAGGTGTTGTGGTTATCGCTGCGGTACCCTGGATCTCCACAGTTGCTCTATAGAAAACTTGCGCACTTCTATGAGGATTTTTTTATTTAGAAGGCATCTCCCAAGTGACTGCTATGGGTCGAAAGCCGTCGGCTCACCAGATTAAGCTGACGAACGATTCGAGTGAACAATTGGTGGAGCAGTTGATTCAAATGAGTGGTTTCGCGTCCATGAGGTGACATTTATCCATTGATGGTTGTGAGAATCCATTGGATTACAGAACGGGGGTATCAACAGATCGAAGCCCCCCAAGATCACCTAGCGTGAGGAGGGGTAGAGTTTGGGCATGAGCTTTAACTTTGATCTTGCAAAACCGCAATGGCGATTTTTCATTTGTTCAGCAACAATAGGGCTCGCAAAAAAAGCAAAACCCCACTGAAGCCTAATAAGCTAAAAATAATTGGTTTCAATGTTTGGGAGTTGAAACGACGCGCCAACAGATGGCCGCTCCAAATTCCTAAAAAAGCAGATGGCAGTAATGCCAAGAACCACTTCCAGATATCCGGCCGATTGAGGTTCCCGGCAAGTGCCGCACTTGCCAACGCTGTAGTCGATAACACCAGGATTGTGATGGGCATAGTCGCACGCAATGCGTGCAGGTTATTCAGCCGTTTGGCTAGCCACAGCATAACAATAGGGCCTGCTGTCCCGAACATTGTTTCGACCATCCCCATAAAAAATCCTGCTATATTTTGCGGAGGCCAGGCTGTTGAATTAACTAAAGGCGCGGATTGCCTTAGCCCTCTAATGCCAACCCAGCTTATGTACAGCCCTAATACTGCGAGCAATTCATTTCCACTGGAGACTTGAAGGAGCACTGATCCAGCATATGCCCCTACGATAACGGATGGAAGCAAACGTGGAATTTCACGCCAAGCAACGTCACGGAAATTTAAGCCGGTGTGAAGTAAAGATGTTGGGATATCCGTCATTAGCACTAACGGTACAACCAAGGTCAAGGGCCACTGCCATGCCAGAAGTGGAACTATGATCAATGCTGACCCGAAACCAGTTACTCCCAGTACCAGATAGCCTAAAAAGACCGCGCCAGACTGAAAAAAGGGTAAAGAACCCCATTCGATGCTAAACAAGGATGGATCTGATGCATTAAAGAAATCAGGCAGCATCAATGTTCAACAGACTTTGTCTTTTGATTCGGCCTAATATTTGTCTTCAACCCATTATTTGAGATCGGAATTCATTGAAGGGAAATGGAATCACTTCCATAATCCTGCATCCATCCGGTCAGTTGCCTCAAAAATAAACACGGATCGCCGTCCAAGGTGCAACATCTGGATATGACAGGCCGGAGTCGATTTTTCCGCGACGGTCGGCTAGTGGTTAAAGTCTTGGTGGTTGAGGGGACAATAATCGAATCTGGTGCTTGAACGGGGATACGCTCAGACAGGATGCCGGCGAGCGCTTGCTCTCGAAGATGAACTTCACCCTCAAAAACAGTACCTGCAATTCGAATATCCTTGAGTCGCTTGACACCTAATTCGAAAGGGTCATCCTCAAGTACGGTGAAGTCGGCCTTCTTGCCCGCAACAATTGATCCGATCTCATGGTCAAGTTGCAATGCAAAAGCAGCGTCAACGGTAACACCCCGCAACGCCTGTTCCAGCGTCAATTGCTCCTCTGGCGAGACCTCTCGTCCTGATCGGGTTATTCGCGTAGCGGCGCACCATGCCAGAGTGAGAGGCTCTGTGGGGGCCATCATGAAGTCAGAGTGAAAGGACACGCGGATGCCGTTGCGGATCAAAGACCCTGCACGAACAATTTGAGATGCACGCTCAGGGCCGAGACCTAGTATGGAGTAGTCATCGGCCAGTGCATGGATGAAGTACGGATTGACAGATGCATGTGCACCCAAGGCAGCCATTTTCTTAGACTGGGCATTGGTGTGAAAACCCATATGGTGCATCATGAAGCGGTGGTCAAAACGCGGTCGTTGCTCTTGTGCTGCGGTCAACGCAGCGAGTACCGAGTCCATGCCTCCGTCACCGTTCACATGCACGTGGATTTGATAGCCCGCATTCCAAAATACCTTCACTCCAGCTGCCAAAACTTCTGGAGCCATTAACCACTCACCGTGATGCCCATCTATGTAGCCTGGGTGATTCATCTGCATCAGTTGGGAAAACATTGCTCCATCGGCAAATAGCTTCACTGACTTAGAGAATTTGACTCTCCGAGAAGAGCGAGACTGTATGGCATCAATTGCTTTTAATCCTTCTGAAAACTCAGGGCAATGTGTCGGTGAACCCATAACTTTCCGACCCGTAGCTCGGTTAGAGAAAGCTCGCGCATCACATACATTGACTATTCGAAGTGGACGTTCTTTTTTCTCAATACAGGCATCAAGGGCCGCCAGTTCATGTTCAGGGTCTACGGCTCCAAAAACGAGATCAGCAGCTGTTGTTATGCCACCTTGTTGCATGAGGTCTGCTGTTATGTTGAGACCGCGGTGATACCACTCAGGACGTAGGAAATAAGGCATCAACCTAGTAACTACAACCTTATTGCCTGTTTCGTAGAAGTGTCCTCGTACAAGATCAATTTGGGGATGATCGCCGACTACGGCGTCTGAAATTTCGAGTTTTCTTAGCGCGACACTGTTCAGAAAGCTCTCATGGTAGGAGCGATGAAATAGAACTACGGGACGATCAGGACAGAGTGCATCGAGTTCTTCTCGGGTCCAGCGGCCATGAACTTTAGGTTGGTACCCAAACGAGATGAACCAATCTTGTTTGTCAGGGTGGGCGGCCAGTCTATCGACTAAGCGTTCACGGTATTGTTCGGGGTTGGTAGCCGCAGGAGCTATCCGACCACCTTCCATGCGCCATGCCTCTGGTGCAATGATTTCCATCGGAGTGAGGATGGCCCCTAGGTAAGGGTGTAAGTGGTTGTCGATCAATCCAGGTATCAAAACCTTGTCGGCTAACCGCTCGTCGATGATGGTTTCACGATTTTTTTGCCAGGGAGCCATAGATGCCAAGTCTCCCACTGCCACAATCCGGTCATCGATAACCCCAACAGCAGTAGCTATGGGCAATGATTCGTCCATGGTGTAGATTTTTCGCGCGGTGAATATCCTTAAGGGTGATGCTGAAATTATTGCGCCAGCGGTCGACTTCGTCATGTGGACTTCCTAAAGGTAAGTTTGTATTTAGCGGTTCGAATTCCCGTATCAATTCACCTTGATTTGGTTGACTCGAATGATGTCGGCATACCGCTTCGACTCCTGTAGCAAAATTTCTTTGGATTGAGTAGGTGTGGGTACCGCTCTTTCAAAACCCAGGCTTCGCAGATATTCGACAAATTCGGGCTCAGCGGTCACATCTTTCACAACATCGTAGATACGGTTCACAATCGGCAAGGGGGTTCCACTTTTGACTGCAAGCACATGCTGGCCATAAACCAGTAGACCTCCTTCGTTTGGTGGGGCAGATGCTGGAACATCAGGAAGATCAGTTATTGGTTTTGTCTGTAGTACTGCTAGTGATTTGGCCTTGCCAGACTTGACGAACTGCATCGATGAACCAACTACATCAATGTGAGCCGTAGTAACGCCGCCAAGCAAATCAACCATGGCCGGTGGTGACCCCCTATATGGGACAACATTGATGTCCAGATCATTGTTCTTCGCCCAGTTGATCAGGGCCAAGTGCGCAGCCCCAGCAATCGCGTTGACGCTGATGCTGACTTTGCCTGGGTTCTTTCGAATGTAGGTCATGAACTCATTGAACGTTTTTTCGGGTCTGTCAGCCCTTACCACTATCCAATGAGGTAGCGAGTTCACGAAAGTTATGGGTGTTAGAACTGCCTCTGGATCGATTGTGAGAGCAACATTCGTATGTTTCATGACAGTGATCGTCCCCGATCCTGTGAAAACCAGGCTTGATCCATCAGCGGCAGAGTTTGCGACCGATTGAACGCCAAGTATCGAGCCTCCGCCACTGATGTTCTCAACCACCATGGACTGCTTGGTTGCTGCTTCCATTTTTTTGGCCAAAAGTCTAGCTATCGTGTCGGTAGACCCCCCGGCAGGAAAGGGTACAACCACTCTGACGGTCTTGGTCGGCCAGTCTTGCGCTATTGCATTCAGCGCACCCATGGAAAACAAAACAATTAGGACCCATTGCAAGTTTTTGCGAATTTGCGACATTGTTTTTCCTTTGGTTGAAGGAGATGAATTGGCTTTAAATGCTTTTTGTGCGGCTCATATGTGCGGAGTAAGTCAGGACGCGAATATGAACTGCTTGCGAACGGTTTCAACAACTTCCCAGGTACCTACTGTCCCGGGTTCTATGACAAAGATATCTCCCGCTCTGAGATGTACAGGCTGCTTACCGGGGCATGTAACGATGCTGTAGCCCTCCTGAAAATGGCAGTACTCCCAACGATCGTAGTTGATTGCCCATTTACCCGGCGTACAAACCCAGGTGCCTGCTATTTTTTTACCGTCTTCTGATTGATAGTTGATCATCGTGACGGTTTGTGGATTCGTGCCATCAATCCGCGTCCATGGAGTGGCATTCAGCTTTGGTTCAGGATTGGATTCACGGAACAGAATTACTGACTTAGACATAGGTTGCTTTGTCTCTCTATAGGGCTAGGAATGCTTATGAGGGGCTGACTTTCTTAAAGTTAGCTGACTACTTGCCAGTGCTTCGATTCATTATTGGCCTGTCATAAGATTTCGTAAAATGCATAATTCACATCACACTTATGCAAAGATCGCCATAATGGACCTGAGACGCATCCATCATTTATTGCTTCTGGCAGAAGAACTTAGCTTCTCACGTGCAGCTGAGCGAGTAAATCTCTCTCAAACAGCTTTTAGCAGGAGCATTCAGTCACTGGAAGCTGAGTTTGGCGTCAGATTTTTTGATCGCGATACGCGGACAGTACAACTCACGCAAGTTGGTTCCCGATTGGTTGAGCGAGGCAAAAAACTACTTGCTGAGGCCGCAGACATAACGCGTGAAATTAGCCTGGCCGGCACAGGCGAAGCGGGCGATTTAACTTTCGGTGTCAGCGGTATGGCTATGAATAGCGAACTCCAAAAGAAGATAGTCAGGCTTTACCGAGAGCACCCTAAGTTGTGCCTGAATGTGGAGATAGGGGATTGGAAATCATTGCGTGAGCAATTGGATGAGGAAAAGATTGAATTTTTTGTGGCTTATCCTGGAGACCTTGGGAAGAACTCAAAGTACAAAGTAACACCATTGCCAGGACGTCGGACATCATCTTTTTGCCGAGCCGGACATCCCTTGTTAAAAAATACAAAATCTCTATCCCTGACCGACTACTTGTCCTATCCTTGGGCAGCAGTTCAAATGGACGAAGAGTTCAAGGCGTTGTTTAGACAAGCATGCAAAATCGATTCGCGGATTGATTTGCCATACACCCTAAAGTGCAGCAATACGGAATTGTTGCGACTGGCCATACTCAACTCAGATGCATTGCTTTTTACCTGGCACGATTGGCTGATGGAGGACCTTAGGTCAGGCGCTATTGTTGATCTAGGCGCCATGCTTAAAACAAAGAGTCCTCTTGATAGTCGAGTTCTCAATTGTGGCTTGGTTCAACTGTCAAGGCGTACTTGTTCACCTGCTGCACAGATGGCAATTGCTGAGTTTTCAGCTTTCGGATAGTGTTGAGATTAATTTATTTAGTAATTCTCATGATGCAAGATCATGGGGCACAGCTAAGGTTTAAAACTGGCTTGATCAGTCATGTAATTTGCCGATTTTTGCTCCATTGATGTTGTGACTATGTCCCTAGCGAACACAAAACCTATCGAATTGGAGAAACCCAACGTCCATGCGGAAAAACTGCGATGAGTTCGAGTGAACAACTGCTGGAGCAGTTGGCCCTCTGGGCGTTCCATGGTCATGAACTGCAATGGGTTTCATCCTCAGCAAGGGGATGCAGAAACCCTGATTTCACGAGGGTAAGAGCTGCATCTTTCGTCCGGCTGGTGGAATG
>JACCDO010642321.1_pt1 | contig 21232 bp, 10 predicted proteins | sample 7446101 | NCBI WGS metagenome assembly JACCDO01 (sample SAMN15323440, study PRJNA562643) | freshwater metagenome | isolation source: river surface water | place: USA:Blue River Watershed | collected 2017-08-16
CAATCCCCTTCCCCACATTCTGGCAAAACCCAGGCCCAGTGCTCCTCAAATGTGTAGGATAAAGTTCCGGCGTATAGATCCCCATAATCCCATTCACCCCAAACCCAGCGCAACAAAGCACAAAAGGCAACATCAAGCTCCGATAAGAATCCATCGCCAACTGATGATCTTGTAGCATCGGTGCAATCGCCACACATAACCAACTAAACCCAATCACCCCCAAAGACACAAAAAGCGCAAATGCCTTACGACGCCCCAAAATATCAGACAAAACCCCAGCCAAAACCACGCTCATCAAACTGCTAAAATTCAACAGCAATTCAAACGAAAATTGATCTTCCTTCTTGAGTCCCAATCCCCCATGTTCATGTCCTTGAAGAAAGTTCATAAACAAAGTAGAAAAAGTATAAAACGCAAAATTCATCACAATAAAAATCAAAGTAGTAATCAATGTCGTTTTCACCCAAGGTTGAATCAATATCGCTTTCAAAGGAGCTTTCCCTGTTTGTTCCTTCAAAGCATCGCTTAACCCCCCAGTTTTCTTTGCATCTTGCAGTGCCAACCAGGTTTGAGATTCAGGTAAAAACGCACGAATCACAAAAGACAACAAAGCTGGCGTCGCCATCAACGCAAAAGAATATCGCCATCCCAGCGAACTCTGATGCAACAAAATCGCCACCAAAGTCCCTAGATTAAACATCATCGCCACAATCCCACCAAACAATCCTCTTTTCTTTTGCCCAATGACTTCAGTCAATAAAGCAAAGCCTACAGACCATTCCCCACCAGTACCGATCCCAGCCAAGAATCTCAAGAGATACAAATGATTGATATTATCAATAAAACCCATTAATCCCGTGGCAATCGAATAGAGTAACACAGCATAAGACAAAGCTTTCACCCTACCGATTTGATCACCTAACTGAGCAAACCATACCCCGCCCATGGCACTACCTAGCAAACCTACACCGATACCGATTCTGATTTTTTGCACATCGATGGCTAGGGTTTGGGCAATTTCTTGCTGAAATAAAATCAATAAAACAATATCAATCGCACACAAAAACCAACCAAGACAAATCGCAATCAAAGTAACTGAAGCGCTTGATTTAAATGATTTGAGCATTTTTACTCCTTTTTATTCCCATGAAAATGATATAAGCAATAGCCTTTGAGCATAACATTCTTTATCTTTTTTTGAAAGGAAATCAAATGAGCGCAATTGATATAGAACAAGATGAAATCAGTATTGGATATCAAAGACGAATCAAGGCTTATCAAAAAAAAAGGGATCAAATCGATCAAGTCATCTCTAAGATCGCTTTATTTCGTTTGCTTTCTTTTTTGGGCTTTTTATTCTTTGCCTTTTCAGGTTGGTACGACAATCAATCTCTATACCTATGGATCTCCTTACCCTTTCTACTGACCTATCTCTTCTTGGCATGGCAACACGAAAAACTTTATATCCTTTTGCCCAGAGCTGAACTCATGATACAACTCAATCAAGAATGTCATCATCGTGTGCAACAAGCTTGGCATGAGATCAAAGATGGGGGGGAATGGGCGATTGAAGAACATCGTTTTATCGATAAAGAACTTCAAGTTTTTGGCGCAGTAAGCTTATACAAAGCGATCAATCATTGCACATTATTTGGGAGCAAAAAAAAATTAGCACAAGCTTTAAAACACGGCTTAGAAAATACCCAAGAACTCAAACAAATCCAAGAAGCAGTGCAATCATTAATCCCTGAAAAAAATCTCAGAGATCGGGTTTGGGTAGAAGGGAAATTAAGTGGGTTAAACCAAAAAGAAATAGAGAAATTTATCGATTGGACCAAACAAGAAAACAAAGTACCAACTTGGATTTATGTTCTGTCTCGAATTTCCCCTTTGATCTTAATGGCAACCTGGATTCAAGCGATATTAAGCCTAAGTTTTGAATATATCACATTATGGCAACCTTTCTTGATCCTACAAATTGTGATTTATATGATCACAACATCGAGCTTATCCAAAGAATATGATCTCTTGGTTGCCCAACAACATCGCCCCATTCAAGCCCTAGAACTGATTTTCAAACTCTTAGAACATAAGAAATTTAGCCATCCTTATCTACAATCTTGGCAAGAAAAAATCACCAAATCCCAAAGCATGATCCCATCCCAAATGATTCATCGCTTAAGCAAGACAGCCAATGCACTCGCTGTGAAACATAGCGCTCTGCTCTTTGGTATTCTAAATGTATTGTTCTTATGGGAATTACAATATGTCAAAAAAGTCATCGATTGGAAAAAAGAATATGCCCACCATATCCCTTCCCTTTTAGAAGCAATCTATGAATTTGAATTTTTATCTTCCCTGTCTTTTTTTGCCCAACAACACCCCAGCTATACCACTGCCAATCTCATCGATATGCCTTGGCAAAAAAGCATAGAACTCAAGATCAACCCCATCAATGTTCAAGCAATAGGTCATCCATTATTTCAAGCAAAAACAAGAAAAACCAATGATTATACCATGCAATCTCCCTTTAAACTCTTGATGATTACAGGGAGTAATATGAGTGGCAAATCATCTTTCCTTAGAGCACTTGGCATGAATCTCAAATTGGCTCAAATGGGTTGTGTGGTGTGTGCAAAACATTTTGAGTTTATACATTGCGACATTGCCACAAGCATTCAAGTCACAGATGACCCAAGTCAAGGGTGGAGTCGCTTTTATGCTGAAGTCAAAAGAATTAAGTCCATCATCCAAAGAGCAGAATCAGAAAATCCCAAACCCTTATTTTATCTCATCGATGAAATGTTGAGTGGAACCAATAGTCATGAAAGACAAATCGCAGCCAAAAGCATCAGTAAACAACTCCTTCATGCCCAAGCATTTGGAATCATTACAACTCATGATTTAGCGCTGACGCAACTCGCTGAAACAGAAAATATTTTAATCGATTGTGGCTATTTTAGTGACGATTTTGATGGTATTAAACTCAATTTTGACTATCAATTAAAGAAAGGAATTGCAAATACCACAAATGCACTTCGGGTGCTCTCGCTGGAAGGAATTCAAATATGAAACACGATCTGACGAACTACCTAGAAACATTGATTGCGCAACACGGTGTTGATGAAACCATGAGAAAATCGATTGGACCTCAAACTGTAATGACTCAAGAAATGAACCTTACTGTAATCGACTCAGATCTCAATACCATGGTTGTGGATCCTGCCATTCATACAGAACATCCCACAACCCATCAAAAATTTGGCTTAAAACCCAGCGCAATTTCCCTAAACAATGCCCAAGATCAAAATGACAAAACAGAAACACCCATACTCTCAGAATTTGAACTGCTCAAAGTGCTGGGTAAAGGTGGCATGGGCATTGTCTATGAAGGACTACAAAAGAGCTTAAATCGCTTGGTTGCGATTAAAAAAAGCAAAGCAGATATTAGATTCTTGGCTCAAATCTACCATGAAGCCCAAATTACTGCATTTTTGGAACATCCTCATATTTTAACAGTGCATGATTTTGGGATAGATCAAGATGGCTTTCCCATTCAAGTGATGAAAAAAATAGATGGCATTACTTGGTCTACCCTCTTGTATGACCATCAACATCCTTTTTGGCAAGAACTTGACATAGAACAACATGATGATTCTCAACTGCTTTTTCACTTAGATGTGCTGTCTAAAGTCGCTCAAGCCATCGGTTATGCACATCAAAAAAAAATCATCCACAGAGATTTAAAACCCGAAAATGTGATGATCGGTAAATTCGGTGAAGTCTTTGTCTTAGATTGGGGCATCGCCCTTTACCTAGGTCCCCAAGAAGATCTTTTTATTGCCCAAAAATTTGCTGGTTTAAAAGATGCAATGGTAGGTACGCCAGGGTATATGGCCCCCGAACAAGTGAATCTAGAAATCCCCCCATCCCCAGCCACAGATGTATACTTGTTGGCTGCCATCTTATATGAAATTACCCATAAACAACTCTTACATCAAGGTAAACAACTCAATGAAATCTTAATCAATATCAAAGACAATCAAATCCCTAATTTCGCCAAGACCCTAAATCAAGAACTCAAGAACCTACTGCTTTTTTCATTAAAAACAAACCCAACACAAAGACCAGCCAATGCCCAAGTTTTTAGGAAATTACTCCAACAAGTCATCTATGCTTTCAAATCCAGACAATTAGAGATCAAGGGGTTTACTGCTTTAGATGCGCTTAAAAAATTAATCTCTTTGGAACAACAACCTTTAACCACAATGCAAATGAGCCTTATGGTGTTGAGCTTAGATGAACAAAAAAAAGAAAATGAAATGGATGATGCTTTTGATCTGGCTAAACATTATTTTAAAAGCAGTTTAGAGTTTTTTGAACACAATGAAGAGAGCAAACGAGGACTTCAAGAACTCTTAAGTTTATGGATCAAGCGTTGTATTAAAAAACAAGATTTTAGACAAGCAAAACGCTACTTGAAGGAATTACCAATCAATCAATACCATTTCCTAGAAATCGCCATTCAAGAAGCACAAAAAAAGCTAGAAAATGAAAAAAAAGAAATCAAAGAACTCAAAAAATGGCAAGAAAGCCAATCCATTCAAAAATCAGAAAAACCCAGAGTGTATTTTGCCCTATTTTGCCTGATCTTCTTGGGTTTTGGTTCCCTGTCCCTATATTTCCTATCCATTCAAGGCAAATACCATGATTCAGCGAAAGGTAGATTCTATGTGGCTTTGATTTTAACTTCTCTGGCTGTTATTTTTTCTGAAGGGTGGTTTTATTTTAAAGCCAAGAAAGAACAACTCAATCAAGCTTTTCAAAGCTTTAAATATTTGATTTATACTGTCTTTATCTCTGTGACTTTGGCTAGATTTCTCGGTTGGCAGTTTCATAACCAATCTGAATTGATTCTGCTCCATGAAATGCCACTCGTCGCTTTTGCTTCGTTTGCCACTGTGATTCTCATGAAGAAAAAAGATTTCTTGATCGGTGGAATTGCTTTTACCATTTTGGGGATTTTCGCTGTGCTATACCCAAGCCAAATCCTATTATTTTATGCTTTGGCTCAATTTATCTTATGGTTGAGTGTCTCACTGATTTGGTGGATGGCATTGAAGAAGAACTAGAGTTCTAATTCTTGCTCTTCACTGTTTTGAATCTTGGGTTTGGATTCTTCTTTGGGTTTGGGTTCTTCTTTGGGTTTGGATTCTGGTATGTTTTGATCGAGATTCAACATGTCTGAAATCGAGATTTGATTGAAGTTCTCTACATCCATTGCAGGTGAAGAGAATTGTCTATTGATTTCCTTAAAATCAACATCATAATCCGCATTTCCTTCCCTATACTTTTCAATCAAAGGGATCAACTCTTCCAAATGTTCAAATTTCGATCCCAGAATCAATATTTCATTTTGTTGCGATAAAATTGGGTTTAACTCAAATCTTCTCATCGCAAGTAGCGCTTCTATTCTTTCACTGGCTTCTTCCTTTTCTAGGAAATAAACTTCAGTAGGAGAGAGAATCAATTTGGCTTGATAGCTTTGGACTGTATCTATGGCAACTTGATTAAAATATCTAGATAAATCAATGATTTGGGATTTGGCATTGGCGATTCTTTGCTCAATGGCTTGAAATTCAGATTTGAGTTGATCTACTAGCTTTAAAAGCTTTTGATCATATTTTAGGCTCAATCCTTCGATTTCAGCGATGACAATCTCAATTCTTTGATCCAATATGCGAATGGCTTCACCCAACTGCTCTTGATCTTCAAGTCTTACTTTCCAATAAGGACTGACTTTTTCTTTCCTATTCTCTAAAACTTTAAGATTGATCTTCAATTCTCTTAACATCTTAATACTGATCTCTATGGCTGGGTATTTTTTGAGTTGAGCCCACTTCTCGATCTCTAAAAGCTTTTCTCTTTCCCTTTGATATTGAATTTCTTCTAGTTTTACTTGAACCCCCATCGATTTTGCTTTTTCAGCTAAATCCAGTGGAATCCATGCCATGGTGGATTGATCAAATGGTTTTGATTGTCTTTCTTGAATGGTGATCAGTTCTTCTTTAAGTGCATATTCGAGTTGTTGATAGATCGCTAATGCCATATCCCTATTTTCAGACTTAATCAATGCTTCTGCTTTCCAAAGGGATAATTGGAGTTTGGATAGATCTGTGGGACTTTGAGAGAGCAGTTGATCGATCAATGGAATGCTCTCTTCATATTGTTTTCGCTTTCGTAGCACATAAATCGCTTCTAATAAGCTTTGTTGATATTGTTCAAAACCCAAAGGAATTTGTCTGTAATATTGCCATGCTTGTGCATTGTTTTCAGCGAGTAATGATAATCTACCTAGGGTTTGAGAAAGAACTGCTTTGATTTTAAGATTTTGATCTAATCCTTTGATATCTATGCCTTTTTTGATTCTTTCCTTGGTTTTCTCTTCTATGATTTTTTGTTCATTTTGATCGATCAGTGTGAATTTACCTAAGCTTTGATCTATGATTTGATCGTATTCTAGCTGTTCTTGTATTTCTCGATTGATATAGAACTCATCAATGCTTAACTTCTCGTGAAGCTTTTGAAATTTCTTTAAAGTATCCTTGCTTTCAGGTTCTTGTCTTAAAGCAATGATCGCTAAGAAATACTCAGATTCTGCTTGATAGTCGCTTTTTAAGAGAGACATAAAAAAGCGCTTGCTCTGTTCTAATTCATCTTGGAAATAGAGATATTTTCCATATTGGTAAACATACTGACTCTTGATTTCTGATTTACTGCTTTGAGCCAATCGCCCCAGATGTTGCCAATATCCATCAATCTCTTGTTTGATCGCTGAAGAAATAGGGAGATATTGTCTTAGAATCAGATATTGATTGAGCAAACTCGCATAGCGTGAAGCTGTGCTCTTATGATTGACATCTAAAGCTTTTCTAAGATATTCAAAACCGATTTCAATCAATTGATTGTATACCATTGATCTACCGGCATTTGCGATTAAACTAAAGAAAGAAGGTTTGAGATGTAACGCTTCTCTTTTGAGCACTTTTGCTAATTCCAAAGTTAATTCTTGTGCTTGTCCTAATGCCAATCGAAGATCACTGTCAGAAACAATTTGCCTCATTTCTTCTTCAGTCAATGTAATTTGATGATTAAATCTAAGCCGAATATTCCTTAATCTCTGATTGATCGCTCTCAATTCATTATGAAAAGCATCTATGGTATCACTGTAAGGAAGTTCATCTGTATTTGTAATCACTAAATCTTGGGCATATAAGGGCAAACACTCAAAAAAACATTGACCAAGACTGAAAAAAAAGATAACGATCAAGCTTAGAAAATTGGTTTTGAATCGATTGATCGTCGCTATCAATACATAAACTAGGGCTTTGGAAAATAAAATGAATTTCCCCAAAAAATCGATTACTTGCATATCTAAGCAATCCTTACTTCAATATAGTTTTTTGATTTGTCTGAGCATACTATACTCATGTGGTTCAATCAATTCAAAGGGAGAAGATGCTTGGAATCGTTTCTCTGATCAAGAAAAGATTGATTTTGTCTATGAGTTAAAAAACAGCCTTTGGGGTGTAACCGCCAATAGAATCATCTCTTGGGACAAAGAAAGTGCTGATAATATCAAATGGGTTGATACCAGAACTTTACCCCCTGGTGAAATTCTTGCTTTTTTGCCCATTGATGTAGAAGAAGCTGTGATTGATGATGCGATTAAAGCCAAAGCTGAAGCTGAACAAAAAACAGCCGAAGTAGCCAAAGCTAAAGCTGAAGCCGAAGCAGCCAAAGCAAAAGCCGAAGCTGAAGCAAAGGCCAAAGCTGAAGCCGAAAAACTCGCACCACCCCCTAAAAAACCCAAGATTAAAATGGGCTTGTTTTTTGGTTCTAGCAAGAAAAAAGTAGAGAAGGAAGAAAAAAAAGAAGAAGTTAAGGTAGAAGAGAAGAAAGAAGAAGAAGAATCTCTAGATCTCACCCTTGAAGAAGAACCTAAAAAAGAAGGCGATTTGGTCGTAGAAACACCCAAACCCAAGAGAAGACCAAGAGCAGAAATCAAAATCCCTGAACATGTTCGCAATGTAGGGTTATATGTAGGTACCACTGAAGGTTTATATTTTGCATTAGCCGCAAAAGGAGAATGGATTAAATTAGAATCCATCGCCATTAGATCTATCGTGATGCACCCCAAAGCTGGTATTGTTTGGGCAGGTGACGGTTTTGTTGGCAGAGCCAAAGAAATCAAAAGCATTCATCTCAAAGGTAAAGTCAATAGCCACTATCTAGCCATTACAGAAGATGGGAATATCTGGGCCAATGATCTCAATAAAGGTGTGATCAATTGGACCACAAACAGTAAGATCTATAGATATGATCAAAGCAATGGTTTATGTGGCAATAATGTCATCGGTCTATCCGCACATCCCAAAGGTGAAGTTTTTGTGATTTGTATCGATCAAGGTACCAAAGCTTCTTTATGGAAAGAGAACAGATTCTTCTCCTACGAAGCGCAACAACCCTTACCCTCCAATAAAATCATCCCCCAAGAAAAAGGATGGACTTTTTATGCCCAAGGGAAATGGTGGAACCTGATCCAAGATATCCCCAAAGTGGTTTTAGGCGATAAACAAAATAATCCCATGATTTTTACGCCAATCAAACAAAGTTTTAAACAAGAAGAAGCAAAAGCAGATGATGGATTAGTGGTTGAAGATGTTGCTACCAAGACTGATGCACCCAAGACCGATGCACCCAAGACCGATACACCCAAGACCGATGCACCCAAGAAAACAGACCCTATTGTCTTAGCGCCCACACCTCAAGGAAAACAAGATCATCCTCCTCTCTATCAAATCCCCTTAGATTTCAGTGATAGTTTGATGTCTGAATTAAGCACTTGGCAAGGCAAAGACAAAGAATTCTTATGGGCAGTGCCTTATCGTGGCCTAGTAAAAACCAAGAAAGATGGTTCTAGAAAACGCTATCTATCCGAAACATTTGCATTTGCAGAATCCCAAAAATCCATGGTGATCGATAAAATAGGAAGAGCTTGGGTCGTACAACCCAAAGGGATTTCCATTGGTGGTGGTAAAACTTGGGAATTCCATGAAACCACAGATGAATCTGGGGAAACACTACTAGGACTTGCCCAATGCGATAAACACATGATTTTAATCAGTCTCCTTGGTAAAGCAAGAGATCCCAAAAATCCTTTAACACTCAAGATTAAAAAAGCCACAGTGATTGAATCTGCAGAAGCAAACCCTGATCTTCCCATCAAACTCAAATTTGGAGAAATCGAAAAAATCGATTGGACAGATCAAGGCTTTAGAGATGGTACACCCATCATCAGTGAAGCGATATGCACAAAATCAGGGAATCTATATGCAAGTTTATTCTGGAACCAAGGCAGAACAGTCGTAGGCATTGGCGCTTTGTATATCACAGCTGATCATAAAAAAGCCCAAGTATGGGAAGGCAGACAGGGCGTAGATGGCGAAGATAAAAGTGAAATCCCTGTACTCCCTGAAGGGACCATCAATGGGATGGCATTTGATGATAATGAAACTGTTTATTTGGCAACCAATGCTGGTTTAGCTGTGGTCAAAATGATAGACAATCAAAAGAGAGAAGTCATTATATTTGATGAAGCCAGTATGTCCACAGAGATCATCAATGATGTTGCTTTGGATGAAGTCAATGGTAAAATATGGTTAGCCACTGATCGCGGTTTGGGTTTTATTGAAGGTGTGAGATTTACCCTACAAATCGTCAGTAAAAAATCAGCTTCTGCCGTATTTTTCGATCATGAGAAGCGTTTATGGGCAGCGTTCCAAGATATCGTACAAGTGGGTTCTGCCGATAATTTTAAATCGTTTGTGATTCCACCCACAGTTAAAGTGGGAACAATTCAACATATTGAAGTATTAAAAAATGGGAATATTTGGTTTGCGACAACTCAAGGCTTATATTTCTACAACGCAAACTAGGCGATCAAGGAGGTGGGGGCGCATATTGTTGTTCTTGAGGAAAAGGTGAAGGATTACTGGGTCTTGTGATCACCCCCTTCTTGATCAAACCAGCTTCATTGTCATAAAATAAACTTGTCACTTGAATGGGTTCTGTTGTTCTTCTCTCAAAGTTGGTTTTTTGGGTATAACTATATCTGCTTTCCCCATATTGAGTCCCCAAATTTGATTTCTCTGCTTCAGCCCCCCCAGAACGAGAAGATAAACTTCTTCTTGCTTTAGCCCCTTGAGATGGACTGTTTGTTGAATCCATATCATCAAGTGCTGCTTCTTCACTGCGTTGAGCCAAAGTAGGGGTAGATGGCACTGGTTCTAGATATCTCTCATCAAAAACAGCTAAACCAATCACACCTACATTTTCAGGTGTCCCCATCTTTGAAGAATAGCTATTTCCAGGATTGCTAAATCTAAAAGTAGCAACTTGATTCTCTGATTGTCTAAAACCATCGATCACAGCTTCTTGATAAGGTTCCAAAACATAGCCTCGATTGCTAAACGATCCCTGTTGTCCATTGATTACATCTCTCCCATCAACAGTCACAATCACTTCAATCCTTGTGGCATAGGGATTTCTGACTTTGATTTGATATCTTTGACCATACTCACCTTGTACATAAGTATTGCCCTTGCTAAAATAGGTAGGTAAGGCATAACTATTTTCATCAACCAAGTTGATTTGTACTGCATTTTGCCTAGGATATGAGATTCTACGGCTGTGTACTTCATTGCTTTGACAAGCGACAAACAATGATAAAATCAATGATAGCGTGTATTTCATTTTTTTAAGATTCCTTTGTTGTGAAATGAATGGTATCTCATACGCAACAATCAATAAATGGTTTTAGATATTTTAATTTTTATTCTTGCATAAACCCAAAACTTGTCACACCCCAAGATTTCCACCTTGAACCATTGATATCAAAATAGGTGAAATCATTATAATCAAATCCTGATTCAGAGATAAAAGGATTCATCTGCAAAATCATATATGAGTTATTTAAACCAGCTTCCCCAGAAGTTGTTGGTAATATGGGGATTTCAACTTGATTCACACCCCTAGGCACCACATATTTCCATAAAGGTTTGGGAGGACCTAGCGCTGGTTCTGCAATACTCACCACCATCGCATCTGCTTGTCTCATCGGTCCATCAAAACCCTCATAACTAGACCAAGCCAAAATTCTTGCGGGTCCCAAAGTGCCATCTTCTACAGGATTAATGGGTTTTGCTGGACTCACAAAAGGTGTGATCAGTACCCCAGCATCTACTGCTCGGGTTTCTTCCATGGTAATGGTCAATGGCGTTTGAGATGGGGTATTAGGGTTTAAAGCCAAACCCACAAAAATATAACGAATATCATCTTCCCAACCAGCCAATCTAGGCATGGTATTGAGTGATAGATTAGGTGTGAGATCTATGGCTGTGCCATATAACTGCCAAAAACCTTCACTTGCCATATTCAAAATCGGTAATACAGCATATACAGAAGGCCCATTGACACGATCTAATGGTGGGTTATCCAAATCAACAGGAATGATATAATCCAGTGGATGATCGATTTCTACATGTAATCCTTCAATGGTTTCCCCTTCTCTGGCCGATACAAATCTTCTTACTCCCATTGCACTGGGCTCAAGTTGATCTCTAAAAGTCAAATAATCCATGTTTCCAGCTTGGTATTCAGTCAAATAAATCCTCATCACCCGCCCAGCTGTCACAACCACTGCCAGTTCACCTAAACGAGAAGTGATTTCAAAGGGACCATCTTCCAAGAGCAATCCACCAGGTCCGGGAGGAGGTAAATCCCCTCTATTGGTGAGATTATCATGAGTGGTTTCTACCAAAGCGATATTCACATAAGTTTCATTATTGGGTTTAGGCAAGAAATCGATCCCTCTCACTGTTCCCTTTAAAATCGCTGGTGGTACACCTGGAGGCATAGGACCCATTTCTGAAGTATTAGGGACTAAGAATATGGTGATATTCTCTACACCAGCATTCTCAATGGTTGTCACTTCAAAACCTTCTTTGGCTGCAGTGATATCCACAAAACCTCTTAAATTCTCATCAGATAAGGTCACTTGCCCAAAACTATTGGTTTGACCACTTAATGACAACATCCCATCATTGCTGATCAAAAATACATCTACTTCTGCAAGAGGCATTTGAGATGTGGCATGTAGCACAGTGATATTCATCGCAGCGTCTAGATTTTGTCCCCAAACACCACCAAAACCAGCTGTAGGATCGAAGTATTGATAACCCCCTACTAGCTTTTGTTGCATATATTGATTTTTCACAATCACATCTACTGTGCTGACTGCTGCTGGTACTGTTGTCCCAATCGCAGTAAACTCATCGATGATTTGTAGATCAACCAATGCAAGTTCTCCCAAGAAGACTTCCATTCCCATCCCAAAACCTTTCCCAGTTAAAGTCACTACCGTGCCACCTGCAATTGATCCTTTGTCTGGGAAAATACTATACAATTCTAATGTATCATAATAATCATAACCCCCTACCACTGGGATTGTTTGATTACCTTGTCTCACATCTACTGTCACATTACCGATTTGTCCTGGGGGGGTGATACAATTGAGTTGGTGCGCATCAATGACTTGACAAGAAATTTGTGCGCCATTGAAATCGACTTGGGTTTGTTGATTAAAACCACTCCCAGCGATATATACATTTTGTCCCCCATTGACAGGTCCATTTTGGGGTTGAATCCCAAGTACATCAAAACCTTGCGCTTGATCATCATAATACAAGAAAGCATTTCTCTTACTGATATCACCATTGTCATTGGTGATTTCAATGGTCGCATAACCTGCTTGATTGCTAGGAGTAACCACTTCCATTTGTGTCCCATTTGCATTTCTCAATTCAGCTGGGTTTTGATTAAATAATACTCGGCTATTGGGGTTTAAACCAGTGCCAGTAATGGTGACATTGGTTCCCCCTACACTACTGCCGACTGCTGGTGTGATTTGATCGATATTTAATGGTTCATAATAATAAAAAGCTCTTGCTAGTGTGATTTGCCCATTAAAATTAGAAAGAGATACATCGACAAAACCTGAAGTGGCTGATGGGGGCACAGTGACAGTAATGGTATTATTTGCATTGATCACAATTTCACTGGCACGTTGACGATTAAATTGAACCAAAGTCCCTTCTTCAAACCCTTGTCCACTCATGGTCACTCTCAATCCCCCATAGATACTACCACGGTTGGGTGTGATTTCAGTGACTTCTAGGGGGATATAGTAGGTATAGGCTTTCTCTAGATACCCTTGATATGGCACTTCCATGCCATTTTCAATGCGTGTATCCAAAGCTTTGACATCTACTTCACCTTCTACGCTGGTTGAAGGTGTTTTGCACTTCGCTTTGTTTTGACTGATGATTTGTAGTTCTTGACAAGCAAAACGATCAAAAGTGAAGACTGTTGTTTGGCTAAACCCTGTACCGATGATTTGTACATCTGTGCCCCCAGCGATGGTACCACGATTGGGAATGATAGAATTAATCGTGACTGGTCCTAGATCCACATATAAATCCTCAATCACCATTTGATCATCTGTTGGGTTTTGATTCATATCGACTAACATCTGATCTCTCAGAATCGGAGGCAAAACCTCTTTGTCTTGAATCATTTGATCTGTACTTTGCATGTCATTTGTATCAATCAGTGTCGCATCTTGCTTTTCTTGTGTGGGTTGATTACTACTCGAATCACAAGCCACTGCAAAAAGTGATAGCAATATGAACAGCGTTAAACGATAATTTGCTTTCATGATAAATCACCTTGGGTTAAGGTTAAAAAAGGTTTGTTTAAAAATTTTCTAGATGAATCAGCACTCAATTAATTGCCCATGACTTCGCCAGTTTCAGGGTTAACCACATTGAGATTTAATCCACCAGGATAGCCATAAGATACATATTGATCATAGCCGTATACAATCACACCTACATTTTTGTCTGCTGTGATAAAATGCACACCATCGCCAATAGGAAAGCGAGAAATTTGCCATAGCATCCCATCTCCCACATCTTCAAAATTTAAGACAGGTTGATCATCAAAGAATACTTCAGCGCCAGTAGGTGCAATAATCGATACATAGTCATAGGCATATTTATTGGGGGCCAAAAACACAAAATCTGTTCTAAATTGTTCTTGGGGCACAGCCAAAATAAAAGAAGGGTCACCAGTACCAGCATCCCCTATTTCCATTGTGCCTCTGACATTGGGATTAGGGGCATCTTGACTTGCCAAATATTGACCTACCATAATGGGTTTATCGCTGACAATTTGAAAATGCTCTCTACTGCCAAATTCAAACCACTCTCCCGCATTTAAAATAGGAATTTCGCTTTGGGGTGGAATGGTTTCTACTTTGGTATTGTCATAAGTCGCCAAAATTCGCCAATAATCATCTTCTAAACCACGGTCAAAACTCTTAGTTCCGATATAATTTTTCCCCCAAGTATTGATGGGAAATAATTGTTCTTCAAGGTGGTCAGCACAACAAGTATTGAGCAATGCATCATTGCAATCATAATTTGTACGACAAGTAATGCTTAAATCAGCTTCACACTTCCCTTCAAGAGTTCTAGGATCGATATTAATACAATGATTGGTATTGGGGGCATTGGCAGCTTCACTTCCACCAAAAACCACTACATTTGCACTGGCACTGACCAAAGACCCTGTTAAATCAGCCCCAGGACCACGTGTTTCAATATTAAGCACATCAAATAGGTTCAAAGTGGTTTCAAAGCTTTCACCTGCATTTAATGCTGGGATTCTGCCCATGGGATCTGCTTGGGTAGGTGCAGTCACTGTGACTTTGACTCGGGTTGGTTCTTCATTGATCCCTACAACTGTTAAAAACCCTCTGAGTTGGTCAAAACTCTGTTCTCGGGTCATGATTCTATACTCTTTGCCCAAAACATGGCTAGGCAAAAGCAAAGAAGCATCATTGCTAAACACATCTTCATTTTCAAGAGGGTTAAATTGATAGGCAACAATGGGGATAGAACTTCTAATGCGATAAGCCAATGGTGCAATGGTTGTGCCATCGACATCTCTGCGTGGGAGATAGAAAATTTGAAGACCAAGGGGTGGGATAATCGCTTGATCTACAAGCATTTCATTATTAAATACAGTGACTTCACCTGTGTATTCTGGGTGTGTATTAGAAATCACCACTGCATAAGGCGCAGCGGCTGCATCCAAAAAGCCTTCACTGCCTTGTACAAATGCATTATCTAAATCCACAGCCCAATAATCACAGCCCACATTGGTCTTGATCTTCTCGCTGAGGGTACAAATGGGTACACATTCCCCAGAATCACATTGTTTCCCTGTTCTTGAACCTTGGCATCTCTCTGAAATTTCATAACCAGTACCATTTTCATTGCAAACAGCAACTGTTTCTGAATCTCTACATGTTTTTTGTCCTGCAACACATACAATGCTCAAACAAGCAGCCACACCATTTTGAACTTGACAGCCACCTTCACATGTTTGAGGTTCCCAAACACCACTTGCATTACAAGTTTCAAGCGTTTGAGTATCTTGACATCTTGTTTGAGTGCTTTCACAAGAACTTGAAGGCATACATTGACCTTGGGCGCAAAGATCACTAGAATCACAGGGTTGTTCTTGCCAATTTCCACTTTGACATTGTTCTCTTACGCCATTACTGTTACATCTAAATTCTGTATCACAACCAGCTGTACCCATTTCTTGGGCATCTTTCATATCTGAAGTGACTTGAGTATCTTGTTTTTCATTATTTGTGTTTTGATTCTCATCATCACAGCTGAACAATATCATCAGTGTAAAGATAACTTGAAAATAGAACTTCATCTTTTTTATTTCCTCAAAGGTTTTTTGATCAATTTGAAATCACTCTAAACTTTTTTTGTGCTTAAAGGCAAACATGCATTTAAAAAATAGAAGATTTCTTGATAAAAATATCTATTAAAATCCAATAAAATTTGATTGATTAAATTTCAATGGGAATAATAAGTGAGATTTTTTAAAAAACTTGCTAGTCTTTGAAAAAATTTTTTTGAATATAGGGAATTATTGAATGTCTAACCTACAAGATCCACAGCTACTTATATCTAAAACCATTGATGGCTATCGTATTTTAGATATATTAAGAGAAGAACCTTACGCTTATGTTTATCTCGCCGAAAATGCACAAGGTGCCTTTTGGTTTTATGTTTTAAAATCACCAGATGGCAGAGAACTCTCTGCAGATCGCTTTAGACAGAGCTTTTTTACTGTAAAACCAGCTCAAGGAAGCAATTTGCTTAGTATTCACTCTTTTAATAAAGTTTCTATTCCCAATGTGGCAGATGATCTTTTGTATGTGGTTTATGAGAGAGCAACAGGTACATCACTGAGAGAATATTTGAGCAATCATGAAGTGTCTTATGAACAAGCGATTTTATGGACCAAAGCTTTGCTCAATACCCTAGCACAACTGCATGGGCAAAGGATTTTCCACCATGGGATTAGCCTAGATAACCTTTGGATTGATGAATCTTTTCATATCAAAATCGCTGAACTCGGTATTTCTTCAGTGCTTAAGAAGAAAATACAAGCTTTTGGTGCTTCTATTAGTTTTGATGATTACATGCTCTTAATGAGAGCACCTTTTGTATCACCCGAAGAAATCAAAGGAAAACTCGCCAATCATAGCGCTGATCTGTATAGTGTCGCAGCTGTATCTTATTTCTTACTTTCACAGCAATTGCCCATCATTGGCGAAAATGATGAAGCAACCTTAAGACTACAAATCGATGCTCAACCTTTAGCCATTTCTGAAATCAATCCTGTTTTACCAGATGTGTTAGATGCGATTTTTAATACTGCGCTCGCCAAAGATCCCAAAGATCGTTTTGTAAGTGCGCATTCTTTTTCAAATGCCCTTGAAGGTGTGCCTAGTCGCTTAGATGCTGCACTTGAAGATGAAGATGAACTTGGTTTTTCTCAAAATAACCTAGATCAAAGAACTTTTTTGGAATATGAAGATGCCGATGAGAAAACATTTTTTGAAGAAGAAGAAGAAGAATCTGGCACTTTAAACCAAGTTCCCACACCCGCTCAATTAAATGCTGTCATTCAACAAAATACACCCATTGAAACCACAACAGATATGGAAACCATGATGTCTGCGGAATTGGATATCAATGATGATGCGATTGAGAATGAATTAAATGCGCTCAAAACGACCAATCAAATCATGCCCCCAACCCATGATGATCTACAAACCAAACAACTACAATCCCCAGCATCCACACCAGTACCAGCCTTCAATAAAACCTTGCCTTTGTTTGGGAGCACCCCCAATTTCCCTCCACCTCAACAATTACAAAACAATCAGCAAGCACCTTCATTTTCTTTAAGTCCCAGTCATTTAGAAAAGCCATCTGAAATCTTGGAATTATCAGATGAAACCAATAGTGGACATCTCCTTGAAGCATCTATGGTTTTGCCTATCCCCCAATTAATGTCTTCCCCTAGTGCAGAATCCCAAGTATTGGCTCAAAGTCAACTCGATTATATACAACCAGCGAATGCTGATTTCCTCTCTATTCCAGCACCCAACCCCGCTGTTGTCATCGTCAAAGCTTCTGCCAGTGATTGGCCCGGTCAACAACAAGCACCAGTCATGATTCAAGAAGCGCCAATCGCAACACCTAAGAACAAAATTATTGTACAAAAGAGCAATAAATTAAACATCAAAGGTTTAATCATTTCCATTGCTGTGGTGTTGGGTGGGGTAATTGCCTTTGGCTTACTCCACCAGATTTCTCATACACCAAAGCCAGAGAAAATTCTCTTTCAATCTCAACCTTCCCAATTGGATATCTACTTAAATGGTGCTACCCAAGGGAAAACACCCTTTGAATACAATTATCCAGAAGATTTTGATCAAGAAGGCGATGTGAATTTTACCTTTTTACCCAAATCAGCCCAAGCAGTCCCCAAAGAAATCAAAGTCCCCCAATACCCAAGCTTAACATCTGTATACATCAGTGCCCCCAAGAAGAACAAAGAACTCGCTAGGTTTATCATTGAAAGCAATCCTACCAATGCGATTGTGACTCTTGTCGAACAACCCAAAGCTGGTAGCACAAATACAGTACCTACCACCATTAAGCTTGGTTATACCCCTTTGGTCTTTTTTGGCGAAAAAGGGAAAGAATTGAGTTTTGAAATCATTGAAACCAAAGAAGATCCCAATGTTCAAGGTCAAGTCAAAAAGCAAATGATCAAATTGACGGGTATGCCAAATCAAAAATCAATGATTGAATTTCAAAGTCCTTGATTCTTTAATCCTTTAAAAAAAATCAAAAAATGATGTATAAGATCAAACCAAAATCAATAGGTCATCGTATCCATCAAAGCCTTAACCCCATAATCAACGATACAGAGGTAATCATGTTAAAAAAGAAGCTATTTACTCTCTTTCTCTTACTCAGCTTTGTGCCTTTTTATGCCTATGCTCAAGAAGATGAAGAAGATGATACAGTACAACAAGTGCAAGAACTTGTAAAACAAGGAAAAACAGAACTAGAAGCAGTGCTTGCCCAAAAGAAAAAAGGCAAAGTCAAAGTAGAAGCTTTTGTGAAACCTTTAAGTATTTTAGCCAAAGCCCGCAGAACAATGATTGATTTCCAATTACAAGAAGATAACCAAGAACTACAAGATAGTATCGATAGTTTACTTGATTTAGGTAGTCAACAAGATGAAGTCAAAGATAGAGTAAAAGTTTTGCGCAAAAACCTCATCAATGCCTTAAATCAAAAAGATCTTGCAGCTGCAGATAAGGCTTTGATGGAAATGTTTAACTTAGATGGCAAAAACGATAAGCTCCTTACTTATGCAGCCCACTTGATCAACCAATTAACCCAGTAATCATGAAAGAGAGATCCATCATGCTAAATCAAATCTATCATTCAATCATCAAAGTCAGTACAGCTACCTTAATGAGTCTTGTCATGATCGCTTGTGGCAGTAGTCCGATCATGATTGGGGGCAGAGTGATGAGTGATACTGGTATTCCGATTACCAAAGCAGAAATCAATACCATTCCATCAACTGACATTACAACTACCGATGATAACGGCTATTTTGTTTTAAGACGCACCATTTTGCCTGGAAGAGATCCAGAGAATATTCAACCCGGTAGATATAAGATCATTATCAAGAAATCAGAATATGAAGATTACTCTTTTGAAGTAGATGCAAACAAAGGGGAAGTCTGGACCAATGAACATATGATGAAAAAACAACAAGTTCAATTTGAAGAAGTTGCACCTTCTCAAAGCGAAGAACAACAAATCACCAATGGTAATACCAATGTACCCAACCAAGGAATCTAGGTGAAACAATGAAACTCAGAAGTCTTTTGTTAAAACTAGCGCTCGGCGCACTTTTGACTACCACGCAAATCGGTTGTCAAGGTGAAAATAGAGCCATTGTCCTTGAAGTTGAAACCAAGGATGTTACCAAAAAAGTTGTGCCTTTTGTTGAAATTAAAGTCAATGACTCAACCATTGGGATGACTGATCAAGATGGTAAATTTAAAGGCACCTATGAAAAAGCAAAAATAGGCGAAACCATCAATATCACCTTTAATTCAACCCGAGAAGGTTATCAAGAAATCGATAAGAATCCCAGATCTCTTCAAGTAGAAGCTGATAGCTCAATCATGGGGATGCTCGGTAAAGGTGAGCCCATCACAGTGGAAATCAAAGATGTGGTTTTTGAAAGACCCAAACAACCTTATCTTTTCATTGTTGAAGGTGAACCCAATTCAGAGATTTATATCGAAAATGAACCCATTGCTGATAAAATCAAAGAAGATGGATATGCCATTGTTCTCTATGAAGCAACCCCTGGTAAACCCTTTACCATTCAAGCTGGTAAACTCGCTGCTTCGGGTGTTTTCTCTGAGAACAAAGAGATCTATATGCTTACTTCTCAAAGACAAGAAGCCCTAGCTGATTCTTCTCTTTTGACTGTGGAAGCGCCTTCAACAGAAACAGCAAAACTTGAAGTACCCACTGCCCCAGAAAAACAAGAAGAACCAGTGGCTAAACTTGAAGTACCTACGCCAATTCAAAAAGAAGAAGCAGTAAAACCTGTGGAAGAAGAAGCGCCAGTACTCAAACCTGTCAAAACTGCCAAAGTAGAACAACCAGCAGAAGAAGCTCCAGTACTCAAACCTGTCAAAGAGAAAACAGCAAAGGTAATGCCTGTAGAAGAAGAAAGCACACCTCTTCCTTTGCCAACTAAGTCCAAAAAAGTGGAAAAGCCAGTAGAAGAAGAGAATGATTTCATTCCTCCACCTACCACAACATCCAAATCAAAGAAGGTAGAAATGCCAGTGGAAGAAGAGAGCGATTTCATTCCACCTCCTACCAAGACAACACCTACCCCCACCCCCAAAGCTGAACCTGTTGTGGTCAATACCCCAACCAAAACCCAAGGTTCATCTGGGCCTTCCATCAATGATCTTCTCAAGAGCAAAAATACTAAACCTGTTGCTGGGAATTCATCAGGTCCTACAGAAGCGCCCATTGAAGATGAAGATGTGATGGCAAGCAATAAATCAAAATCTACAGCCCCAGTCATGGGTTCCACAGCAAGTGCTCTCGATGGTGTACCTAAGGAAGCAGTCAATGCTGAAGTAGATCGAATTGCTGATAATTACGATAGAACCAAGGTTTTAAGAAAACAAGATATCGATTATCTCAAGCAAGTGACTTCAAGTCATGGTTCTGCTTATCAAGAAGGTAATCGTATTTTGGGTGAATACTATTATAGTATCAAAGAAACTACACAACAAATCTCTTGTCTAGAAATCGCTACAAAACAAGGGAAATATAAGAAAGATCCTAGGGTTCTCTTGTCTTTGGCTCAAGCTTACTCTTCTGTGGGTAAGCATCAAGATGGGCTAGAAGCGATGAAGAGATTAGAACCAGTGCTTAATAAACTTGGGTCTGAAAGAGCAAATGCACATCAAACCTATGCAGAAATGTATAAATTTGCTTATATGGCGATTAAATCAAAGAATCCTAGACAAGCAAACCCAGTGTATTTGGATAATGCCATTGAACAATGGAAGAAATATGAACAAGTAGGTGGGGATAGTGGTAAAGCC
>JACCDO010057410.1_pt1 | contig 21227 bp, 16 predicted proteins | sample 7446101 | NCBI WGS metagenome assembly JACCDO01 (sample SAMN15323440, study PRJNA562643) | freshwater metagenome | isolation source: river surface water | place: USA:Blue River Watershed | collected 2017-08-16
TGATAAAATGTATCTATTTTTTTCTTGATGTTGTCCAAACAGTATAAATTTTCTTGTAATTTTTTCCATTGCCTAGATACAAGAGGAAATATAATATGATTCATTATATATATTTTACTTTTATTTACTTCATAAGGAAGTTCTTTTTGAGAGAAACTCCTTCCAGACAAATTATTTAACATATGTTGAGTTTTTCCCGAAAGAGAAACCGTAGTTACTTTATTGTTCATTATTATATTCGTATATAGTATTCGTATATAATAATTATGACCAGATGTAACATTTTTTACATTTTGATTTACATCCACAACTACAACTACTTTTTTCTTTAAAAAAGAGCGGCTTTCCTTTTTTAAAATCAAAAGCAGTATTGTCTCTACAAACACGTTTTGCACAACCACCACTGTATTTGCATGTATTTTTTTCTGTTTCTCCTTTACATCCACACCCACATCCATCGTAGTTATACTCTTTACAAGTATTACCAGCACAACTATTGACTCCACAATAAGAACCGCAATTTTGAGGATGAGGACAAGAAGGTGTCATTATAGGAAAGGTTGTTCCTTTCATAGTAGGACATGTTGAGTTGCATCCCGAGTTACACCCAGAACCACAACAAGAACCTCCACCACAACTATATTGGTTATAACTACCCATACTATAAATGTTGGTTTTTGCAAAAGGATTACCGCAACTTTGTTGTGGTTTTTCACACTCTTTACAACAAGATTTTTTTTTCTCACACTTATTGCAACAGTATTTATTTAGCTTTAACTTACGTGGGTAATACATACCTTCCAAGTCATCTCGTTTCACTACAGACTCTCCGTAAGGGTAAAGTATATTTTGAATTTCCTTACAATAAAATACGTGAGATATATTTTTACAACTACAACAATAGCTACAGTCTTTTACATGAGACTTGAAAGATTTATAAGTTTTATAACTAGTATCTGCATCTGAAATAGAACGTGGAGGAGAGATGTCATACTTGTTATTTATTTGTTTGTAAAATGCTTTACTCAAGGTTAAAAATGTGTCATAGTCTATAAAAGAATTGACATAGTATTTTTTATCAGATATTAGTTTTTTAATACCCTCTTTTCCTTTTTTATACTTTAAATAATCATTATAGTTAATGTCATAATTATTTGAAAAAAATTGTTTCGTCATACATATTAATAATATTATAATTTATTCAAAAAATTAATCGTCTTTATCAGTATCTGAATTATTGTGTTTGTTTTCGTTGTCACTGAATTCAAACTCCTCATCATTTGTGTCTAAAATTAACTCTTCTATGTCCTTTAGTTTATTTGCTAAACTTTGAATATTATACTTTGGTTTTTTTGACGCTACTTTTGAGACACTTGTAATTTTATCTTTTTTATTAGATTCGTGTTCAGAATCGGAATCAGAACTATAAACCGTCTTAGGAAAAACTTCTTGTGCGTTACTATATGGAGGAGCAACATTCTTTAAAATGTATCCAAAAATAGGAACTTTGTACTGAAAAGTAATGGTTAAATCAACATTTAACGCACAAGAGTGATAATTCAAATTCACTTGGAAAATGATAATCGCCACTGAATTTTCACAACCGTGTTCAATATAACCACCCAAAATTAAGTTAGCTATTACTTGGTCCCAACTTAACCCTAACTGAGTACCACAAATAGACGCTAAAGATTGAGTATTGTATACTTCTCTTTGGAGAGAAATTAAAGCGGCCGGGTTAATATTGTTTGCACTTACATTACAATTTTGTTCAAATGACTTTATTACTTCGTTATATAATGACAACTTATGAACCCGTGAATCATTTGAAACATATGTTTGACATCCTAATACAATACTTCTATTACTAGTATTTGCTTTATTTACACAAAAGTACTTGGCGCTAGTATAGTAAAACATGTTGAAAAATTCATCTTCCGCTAAATCTATTACGTTCAAAATAATTTTATTCCCTTTGTTGATGACACTATTCATGTTACATTCGTTTTCACCACAACCTTGGTAGTAGTTGTACAAGGTTGCGATTGATATGATTGGATACAAGTTTAAACAATGACTGTTTGTAGGTTCGTATATTTTGCTGTTACTGTATATATTTGATGAACATTCATTACTGTTACAACTCATACTATTATTATATTATGATAATATAATAATCTCATTTTTATAAACTATTTATTAACCAGTAACATTTTTGAAATTAAAACTTTCATACAGTACTTCCAATTCTAGTGTAAAACTATAGTCCATATTGTTAAAGTCAATTACTTTTCCAAATTTGTCAAGTATTTTAATATGCAGTCTAGATAAATTCACTGGACCATTGTATTTACGACTTTTGGCCAAAGGGTTATTATTTTCGTCAATAAGGAGAGATAACTTACCATTTACAATTGGAATTTTGGCAATAATGTCTTCGTTCAACATACTCTTGTCAAACCCTACAATATTTGATATGTTGTTGTTGTATTGGTAGTCTGTTATAGCCATGTAAATGTATCGGTCTCCACCAGCATCAAAGAGTCCTTCTGATGTAATCGTCCCAGTTATATCAAGGTAACTTCCTAAACGAAACCCAAGTGTCCAACCCATCGTATTCATTATGTTTTGATTGATATCATCTACAAATTGCAAAGAATAACTAAAATTTGCTGGATGGTTTATTGTTAACTCAAACGTGGTTTTGAAACTATGTGGATTGATAGAAAATTTAATGTATTTTAAAAGGTTGTCTTTCTCCGCTTCATAAAAATAATTAGTGTTTAGATAGTTTTGTAAACTATCACAGTCATAATTTCCATCGGGGATAACAATTGTAAATACTTTTGTTTCACAGTGTTCAATTACAATATTGAATGTATTGTTTTTTTTCAAGTGTGAAAAAAGATACCAAGCATTCGGAATTTCAATAGATGCGAGTCTCATTGAAAGGACATTTTTAATTTCGGTTGGTATAAAATACTGAAAATCACAAGGATTACTTGCATAATAGTTATTACGAAAACAACTATTCAAATTCAAGTTGGTAAGTTGAGTGATACGTTTGATTGAGTTCAAATCTCCGGGTGCAACACTATTTGGAAATGAATTATATACAACATTGGTTTTATTATGGACAAGAGAGTCTAATGTGTTCAAACGAGATGTTGTATTTAAAACTGAATTTACATCAGTATCAAATATAGATTGTTGAGAACGTTCTTGTTTGATTTTGTTTTCAACAATAATATTGATGATTTCGTTTGGTTTATATTTTTCATATTCGTTTATTTTTTTTATTTTTTCCATATAATTTTGAATGCTTTTTGTATCTGTCATACTTAAAATGTAGTTTTGTTCAAATAGAGCATAAATATATATGATTAGTCTAGAGGCTTTCAAATAGAATGAATAAATGTCACTAGAAAACTTACTTTTGATTAGTTTTAATTTGTCTTCAATTTTGTTTAGATTTTCATAATTATTGTCATTTGATAAATGATAAATATTCAATAGTTCAAAAAAATCATAACTATTAATATCTAAATCAATATTATTGTTGTTGGACATATGTACTTACTTTAATATAAGTATATTTTTTAACTTGTAATTTTGTTCATTTTATTTTACACACAAGAAATATGAGAAATACGATAGTTGAATTTAATAGTCGTAGGTTTTACGTTTGGATTAGGTGTTTTAAAAACAATATTGACCACAAAAAGTGGCCTAACGTAAGTAACTGTATTATCTGCTAAATGATAGTCTTTCAGTATACTCATAATATTAGACCAAGTGAGAGAACATAACAAACTACAACAGTTAATATCGCATAATGTTTTAATTCTAGATAAATCGTTACTTAATTCAATTAGAGAACAACTAGTAAAACAGTTTCTAGAAACATTTAAATCTTCCTCAATGTTTTTAATAATTTGCTCAAGGAGAGAGAATGGCTCGCCATTTACTTTTCGGTAAGGTGCCAAAAATGTAATGTAAAAGAAATCGTTGACCGTGTTACACTTATTACAGTCAATTCCAAAATTTTCTCCGTATGGGTAAAAAATATGCTTGAATTTTTCTGCACTTATTTCAATTTCATCTAAATTGATAACGTGATTGTTGTTACAAGTTACGTCAACATTGGAATATTCTTGACATAAAACAGCAACATCCATTACAATATTTGAACTTTTACAGTCGTGATGAAGCATACTATAATTATTCATAATATTACTTTTTATGAATAATTGTACAAAATGGAGTTTTCTAAATACTCGTGTTAATAAAACTTTTCAAATTTAAGTTGTACTGGTTCCTCATTAGGAGTTTCTTCTTGAAATCTTACTTTTAGTATAGGTTTTAATTTTTTTGATTCGACCTTTTCTGGTTTCGGTCTAATAAAAGGAGAGTCATACCATTCTTCGGTTGGTGACGGCGACTGGCTTTTTCTAGTAGATGGGAGTAACTTTGGCTGAATATTTATTTTTGCAACATCAATTCCTTTCCAATGAAAAGACTCAAATATTTCATTGTATTTTGAGTTAGCTATAATAGGGTAAAAAATATGTTTTGAAAAAAAGTTGAATAGTCCAATTAGTAAAGAAGTAATGTCACTAGATAAAATTAAGTACTTACAAGTGTTAGCAAACATTATTTTTTCACATATTTCTTTATCATCAACAGTCATACTGTACTTACTAATTAAATTTTGACATATTTTGTGTTTGATATCATTGCTTGAAATATATATTTTATCATATCCAACTTTTTTAATGCTTTCAATATAATATTCGGTTATGTGTTTTGAATATTTTTCATCAAAAGAATTTGTAGAAACATAAATATACAAGTCGTTATTAGATACATATCTCTCTTTGAACAAGTTACTATTAATGATTTTATTTTTATTATCGTTGTTGTTATAATATAAATTTTTTACAAATAGACAAAAGTCTTTTGTCACACAGTGCAAGTCATCTGATAAAGTAATATTTTCTTTTTTTATGTCAATACCGTTATTCGCTTCATTAATTAAAGTGAAAAAGTTGTCATTTGTTAGCATAAAATTATTTTTATATGTATTTTTACCCATAAATAATTCAATTCCAAATTTTTCAAACAAATCGTAATATTTATAATCAAATGCGGTTGAGTATTTCAAAGATAAATAATGACAAGCCAAGTTTATAAAAAATAAATTTTCAAAATTATATATTTTTGTTTTTGTTGTATTTTTGTGTGAAAAAGTTCTATTTTCTTTCATTCCAGTATTTAACCAATGGTCTAAAGCAGATTCTTTTGTCGTTATGTATTTTAAGTCGTTGTAGTTACTTATATAAGTTTCCCAGTCAAACTCTTTATAAGAAGATGACTCTTTTAAATCAAAGTATATTCTTTTTTCTTTTTTACCATATTTGTACCAATGCTCCCAAGCTTTTTCTTTTTTTTTAATATTGTCATCGTGTAAGTCATCATAAAATATAATATATGTTTCCCAGTCAAAATTTTTATATTCAGTGTAGTCAAAATATACCCTTCCTTCTTTTTCACCATACTTTATCCAGTGATTCCACGCTTTTTCTTTTGTGTCTATGTTATCATTTTTCAAGTCTTTATAGTAAGCAATATATTTTTTCCAGTTAAAATTTTCGTCAACTGGTGCAATGCGGTTGATAATTGATTTTTCAAACTCTTTAATTTCGTTACTGACTATTTTTTTCATTTCATTTAAATCAAAATATTGCCTTCCTTCTTTTTTTCCGTGATTTATCCAGTGTTTCCATGCTTTTTCTTTGGTATCAATGTTGTCTTTTTTTAAGTCTTCGTAATGAGAAACATAGTTACTCCAATCAAAGTTGTTGTATTCTAAATCTAAGTCTGGCATAACTAATATAGGTTCATATTTAAAGATATACAATATTACAAAAAAAACAATTGTAATATTATATTTTACTTAAAGACAAAAACTTTAATACTTTTCAGAGTTCCATTCTGGCCATATTTCATCCATATCTTTTTGTTCAATAAGTCTGTACGGTCTTATTTTATACAATTTTTCCATTCTCTCATCTTCTGGGTCTTGGGGTCGTTTTATAAAAGCGGCTTTTGTTCTATATCCGGTTTCGTTGCTACCATATTTTTTAGTATCTGGTTCATTTTCAATTGGTGAAACATAATAGTATGCAATAGATTTACGCATAACCCCCTTTGGACAAGTTATTTTTTCTGGTAATCCATGCCAAGATATATTATTCGTTTTGAATATAAACGCAGTATTAAATTTAACGGGCGACTTTACTTTACATTCATTCATACCTTTATCCCATAACTCAGTATCACCATTCCATTCTTCATTCCAGTCTTTACTCAAATACAATATAACATTCAGTCTCCGTTGTTTGTTTGTATGTGGGTGTTTTTCATAGTCTAAATGCATATTTAAACGACCATTTTTAGGATGAGCGTGCAATCCGGCACCGTTTAGGTATGGGTCATATTCTATATTATTGATGCCAGATAGTTTTGCAAAACAGTCAGTAATTTCACCAGTTGAAAGCAAATAAAACAACTTTTTAATATCAATTGGTAAGTTAATAATGTCATCGTATGCATACTTTACTTCAATTGGGTTGTTGTACTTGTGCCAGTCTGTAAAGTTATGAGGGAACTGTTCGTGTAATAAATTAGCGTACTCTTCATTTAAAAAGTTTGGAATAATAATATTTTCAAATGGTTCAGCATTTTCAAATTGTGTTCTAAGAGCATCTAGGTTGTTAATCCAGTCTCCAAAAAAACTTTTTTTATCCGTTGTTTTTTCAACAAGTGACAAGTTAATTAAATCTATTTTATATTTTTCATCACAAGTTAAATCAGTCAGTCCAGTCATTAGGTCAATGTCAATTGACCATCCAAGGTCGCGAACTTTTTGATTACTAATATAGTATCTTTGGTCATTATATGGTCTATCTTCAATATACTCAATCCATTCTTCATAGTTTTCAGTTTTTTTAATCATTTTTATTAATATTTTGGCAATGTCCATTACAGAATATTCCATACCTTCGTCACAACCGATATTGTATATTTCTCCAACTTCACCTTTTTCCAATATACATTCAAAAGCTTTGGCAGTATCGTATGCGTGTAAAAATGCTCTCACACTATCACCCTTGCCTTGGATAGTCACTTTTTTGTCTTCTTTCAGTAGTTTTATAAAACGAGGTATTAATTTTTCTGGGTATTGATTTTTACCATATACATTGTTTCCTCTAGTAATAATAATTGGCATTTTATAAGAGTGGTTATATGACTGGGCGATTAACTCAGCTCCGGCTTTCGTTGCTGCATAAGGATTTGTAGGGCACAAAATAGAGTGTTCTGTTTTATGTGTTTCTTCAATGTTGTTCATAGACTCACCATATACTTCGTCAGTAGAAACGTGTATGAATTTTTCTATTTTACCGTATTTTCTACAACATTCAAGTAAGTTGTGCGTTCCAAAAATATTGTCGTGTGTAAATTTAATAGAATCTTCAAACGAATTTTGAACGTGAGACTGTGCTGCAAAATGAATAACGTGAGTGATTTTATATTTCTCAATTACATTTTTAACAAGTTTGTCGTTACACAAGTTACCCTTAACAAGTACGTATTTTTTATGTTTGCGAATCCATTTTTCTACATTGTTTTCATCCGCACAATAATACATGGCATCAAAGTTAATCAAAGTATTAAAATTATTTTTGGGGAAATAGTAATTTATGAAGTTACTTCCAATGAATCCACAACCTCCAGTGATTAATAAATTTACTTGTGGACAAGGGTTAGTTTCGTCATTATGTAAAGTAGTTTTGTAACTGATTAAACAGTTACGCACAGACTCTTTGATGTTTAATACATTAGGATATAAAGATTCTAATTTTGAGGTGTCTAAGTAGTTATTTGACCTATCTGCAGCCAATATTTTACGTTGTTCCTCCAATGAAAAATTTTTCCATGTAAAGTTGGGATCTACAATTTCCTTGTACATTTCCAAAATTTCATTGTGACTAATTAAACCCGGATTCGTTAAGTTCATTGTTCCAACAGTGCGTTTATCCATCATGTCAAGAACAATAGGTAATAATTCTGGTAAAACCGTCATAGAATTAGGGACTGAACATACCTTTTCGTAGGTTGCAATTTTGGTAATAAAGTTACGCCCATTTTTCTCTCCAGTAATTGGCATACGTATTCTTAAATTTAAAACATTATTGTTGTATAAATGCATTAGTCTATCGGTAAAACCTTTTACAACAGAATATGAAGAGCCGAAAAAATTAGGGAATGAATTTTCATGGAAACCATTTTCTTCTAAAGCAAATGGGTGTTCTTCGTCAAATTTAAAAATACAACCAGTTCCTAAATAAGTATAGTGAATAGCGTGTTGTCTGCATATTTCAGCAAGTAACAATGGTGAAAATAAGTTATCTCTCATATTTTCAACTAATTTACCCTCTTCTTCTAAATAGTCAATAGTAGTATATACTTTGTCACCAATTTTACCGTGGGTTCTTCCAATAAAAGAAACAACGTGTGTGGGTTTTACCTCACATATTTCTTTTTGTAAGTCGCTTTCATTATCTACTCTTGCCTTACCACAAAAGTACGAATGTTCTGTTGTTTTCAAAATATCAACAAACTGATTACCAATCCAACCATTTGATCCATAAACTAGAATGTTCATTTTTATAAATTTTATTACAAAATAAAATTTATATTATTACTCAATTAAATTATATTTTTGGTATTTTCTTGTATTTATTGATTATACTTCAAGTCAAAAATATGTTTATACTTTGCATCAATTAATACAACCAAGGTTTCATAAGTCAAGAGTTTTTCTTTTTTCAATATTTGAGCTGCATCATATATTAAATCTTTAGAGTTTTTAATAATGAACTCGGAGTACGCATAGGCATCATTAATCAAGTTAAAAACTTCATTATCTATTTTTTCCTTGTATGTTTCACTTAAACTAGGATATATGATTTTTTTACCCATACCATAATAAACAATCATTTTTTCTGCCAGTTTAAAAGCCTCTTCAAAGTCATTAATTGCACCGGTTGTTACAGATACGTCGTAAAACACTTCTTCGGCTATTCTACCAGCCAATAATATTGCCAAATGTTCAAACAGAGCTTCTCTCGTGTAAATACTAGAAGTAGTACCTTCAAAAACAGTATATGCTGGACTTTTTGGAGACGATAAGTTGATAATAACTTTGGTCATTTTTGAATGATGTTTGGCCAACATACCTACTATTGCGTGTCCCATTTCGTGAATTGCTATATGGTCAATAATATCTGATGTAAACTGGTGGTCGTTTGGTTGCCAACCAGCCATCATCTTATTCATAATTGTATCAATATCGGAACTGGACATCAGTTCGCGATTGTATCTAAGAGCATTCAACATTGCCTCGTTCAATAAATTTTCAATTTGTGCTCCACTTAATCCCAAGGTGATATCAACCAAGTCTTTAATATTAATTGTGTTATCATATGGTTTTCCTCTAGTATGAATTTGAAGAATAGCTTCTCTAGTCGATGCATCGGGTAATCCAATAAAAATACGTTTATCTATTCTGCCGGGTCTAGTTAAAGCCGGGTCTAACAAGTCCGCGCGGTTAGTTGCGCAAATAAGAAAAATACCAGTGTTATTTTTGAACCCATCTAAACAAACAAGTAGTTCATTTAAGGTGTTGTCTCTTTCACTAGATGAAGTTTCACCGTCACCAGAACGTTTTCTTCCAAGGGCATCAATTTCATCAATAAAAATGATGCAAGGAATGTTTTTTTTGGCAAGGGCGAAAAGTTCTCTCACTCTTGAGGAACCAACACCGACATATTTTTCTTGAAACTCGGAACCAGAAACAGCAATAAAGCCTACTTTGGCTTCTCCGGCGAGTCCTTTCGCAAGTAGAGTTTTACCATTTCCCGGAGGTCCTTCCAAAATAAGTCCCTTAGGAACTCTGACATTGTAATTTAAATACTTTGTGTAGTTGGATAAAAAATCAATACACTGAGATAACTCAGACTTGACTTTATCAAAACCACCGATATCTTTAAAAGTAGTGGGAAATTTGGTAATTACTTCAAAATTTTCGGACTTTTTATCTCTATTCTTTGAATTTATTCCGCGTCCATAGTTATCTTCCTCGTTGTTATTATCATCATAATCGGTGTTAAACATATTAGAAAACTGTCCAACCATATCCTTATTAATTATAATACGAATACCTCCGCGTCTGCTACTACTTGGATATTCATTATTGGTGTAGTTGGAAGAAATTATACGCTCAAGTTCATCAAGATTTTGAAAATATTCATCGTCTTCACCTAATATACCGTAGTCTTGGATTGTCTGATTTTTTGAATTCAAACGTTTAATATAATCTTCGTGGTAGTTTCTTGATATAGGGTGTTGTTTTTTGACAAATGTAGTTTGGTTGTTATTATCGTTAGGTTGAAAAGGTTGATTTGCATTTTCTAGTCTTTTTTTAGAGTTATCATAATGCGGACGAGAGATAGGATACTTACCGTTGGTATTTTTAACAAAAATATAACTGTTTGAAAAAGTAAAAAAAGTAGCTAATAATGCAACTATACAAACATTCATTTTGTATAGTTAGTAAGTGAAAATTTTATATACTTTCTTTAGAATATTATTATTTGTATTTTCTGGATTTTTTTGACTTTTTATTTTTTCTTCTAGACTTTCTTAATTTTTTACGTAGGCGTCGTGTTTTTCTTCGTAATTTTCCACCGTGTTCGCCAGTAAAATCCAAGAACTCTGGATTAATTTGTTCTCCGTATATATTGTAAAAAGTATTATTACCATTACGAACATTTGCAGACGTAACTGTTTCAAGTACTCCTTGGGAATTTTTGATGTAAAATGGTTGTTCTGTTCTTCTATCAAGTATAATTGTTGGAGGCACAAAATCTGTTAAAAGTTGATTTCTCTCATATTCTTCATTTTGTCTATCAAATTGTTGTCTTTTATATTGACGTTCTAATTCACGTTGTTCATTAATATTATATGGAGATGCTACTACTGTTGCATCGGTGTCATATCCATCTTCTGAAGTAGTATAATCTAACTCAGAACGTTTTTTCGTAGGAGTTTTTTTCGTAGGAGTGTTCATTTATTTATATCAACAAAATAATATTTTTGTAAAAAATTACCGAAGGCATTAATATAATATATTCAAAAATTAACTTAAAGAAAATGGCAGTTTTCTACTTTTTTTACCCAAAAGTCACAGGGGTTTGAAAAAATGGACAAAAATAAATGTCCAATTTTCAAAACCCCAGGTATTTTGGTGAATTTTGATTTTCAAAACGTGTTTTACAGCTTAATGCTCTAAATTTCATTTTTTCGTATTTTGGATGAGATCATAATTTTGTGAGCATAAAAATTGACTTGTGTAAAAAAGTATTTAGGAACTTTTTTTTTAGGATATATATACTAATGGATACTAACGATTTAAGTTCCGAAAGTTCCAAAATAAAAAAGTGTTTGTGTTGTAACTATATTACGAGTAGAAAAAGTCAATACGACCGACACTTGCTCACAGCAAAACACTTAAACCTAACAAATCCTAATAAAAAAGTTCTAGACTGGCACGAGTGCGAATGTGGTAAAAAATATAAACATTTATCGTCTCTATGTGCACACAAAAAGAATTGTATGGTCGATAAAGTAAATAATGAAGAAAATACAATAATTTCCGAAGAAAGTGAAGCAAATTCCGAAGAAAAGCAAAATAAAACCGAAGAAGAATTGAGAGAGTTAAAAACTATGTTTATGAAAATGATAGAAATTAACCAAGATTTGCAGAAACAAATTGTAGAACTTGCGAAGGAAAGTAAGTCAATTATAAATAGTAACAATACAACTAACAATAATACTACGAATAATAAATTTAATTTACAAATTTTCTTGAATGAAAAGTGCAAGGATGCTTTCAACATTACAGATTTTATTAATGGTATTAATGTTGGATTCAAAGACTTTGAAAACTTTGGAAAAATTGGTTATGTTGGTAGTATTAACAATATTCTTATTCGCGAGTTAAAAGAAATTGATGTGTATAAAAGACCGATTCATTGCAGCGATTTAAAACGTGAAGTGATTCACGTGAAATATAATGATGCTTGGGTAAAAGACGAAGATAAAAAACATATGAAGCGCGCGATTAAATTAATAGAGCATAAGAATATTAAGTTAGTCCCCGACTGGCTAAAAGCAAATCCAAAAGCCGACGATATTACAACAAAAAAACACGAAGAGTATATGAAAATATTGAATAATTCAATGGGAGAAATGAAAGATGAAGACAATGAAAGAAACTACGACAAAATAATAAGAAATGTTGCGAAGGAAATATTAATAGATAAAGATCAAAAGTAGTAGTTAAACTTACAATTATCATATTTTGTACAAGGTCCAAGACATGATAGATGCCCCCACATAGGAACATATGCTTCTTGAACAATACCATAAAATAGAGAACATAAAGAAAAGTTACTTCTAGAGAGAATAACAACTTCAGAATTACACAACAAGAACAAGTCATAATTTTCATCGTTGCTTCTAATGTCTCTATAAGAAAAACCAGTTCCGTAATCGCCGGGTGAGGTAATAATAATAACTTCGTGTTCTGGATATTTAACCAAAGCAGTGTCAATTTGTCGTTGTACAATATCTACGGGCATAGGAGTTTGTCTATTGTGGTGCCAACCAAAAGAAGTATATTCACACTGTTCGCCTCTGTTGATCCTATCGGCATAGTGACCGCAACAAAAACGACCGTCATAGTGAGGCCAAGTACGAACATCTTCAAGTCTTAAATGGACTAAAATGGTTTTCTTTGGATTAAATGGTAGTTGGTAACCTAAACTCAACGTATGTTGGTCTAAATTATAACGTACATTTTCATAAATGTATTTTTTAAAGTAAGTAATAAGGTCAGATTGGAGATGTACAACAGTAAAAGCAGTAGTGTAGTTTAAGTCGTTTTTTCTACAAATTTCAATTTCTTGGGTTTCTTCAATTACTTTATCGGAATATATTCTCTCAAGAGTTTCGTTATAACGGTCAATAAATTCAGTTAAGGATTTGACAAAAATACTACTATTGTAACTCATATTTGGGTGATACTTTATGAACCAATTGTTGTTATATGCGTGGTTGATTTGAGAGATATAGTTAAGTAGATTTGTCCCAAGTCTATCAACACGGTCAACAATAACTAAATATGTTTTTTTACTTTCATTAACCAACGGTAATAATTCAATAGATGGTTTATTGGATACAGTTTCTGTAAAGGTAGACATACTAATATTAATAACTTATAAAAAATATATGTTTAAACTAATATTTCTCTCCTTGTTTTACTTTATAAATCAAAAATAAGAGAGAAAATATATACTATTCTTAAAGTTGTCAACTTTTATTATAATAGAATTCTACATCTTGGGTTTCTAAATTCACTTGTGGTGGGGACGGCCACTCAGAATATGCGAGTGCTTTGCTAGTTGGTATCTCTAATGCCAATAATTGTTTGAGTGCTTTCATTCTTCTTTCAAGAGGGAAGAGAGAAGTTGGTAATTTGCGACTCAATTGTTTCCAACGCCATTCAAATTGGAGTGCGGCTTGCCAATCTGGGAATCCGGCGACGTGACAAGCGCGTTCCCACGTCTCTCCTTTATTTACTTTTGCACCGGTTGCGTGAGCGCCGCCCTTAATCTCTTTATTGTGTTGTCTTAACCTTCTCTCAATATCAACGGTAGCCCCAACATAAGTAGCATTATCACTAGAAACAAGAAGATATACAAAAGACATTATATAATATGTTTTGTATATAGATTTTAATTGGTTTGTTATTTATTATATAAAAATTGCATTTTAGATTTTTCGTGTTGCCGCAAATGTCCACTAGTTTTGTACAAAATAATAATGATATAAGTAAATACCGTAATAGTATGAAGAAATACACTTGTGTATATTATTTTTAGAATAATCTGTTAAACCAAACCAATGTAATATAGTCATTTTAATTAAAAGATTTTGATCATATTTTTTAAATAATTCTAAAGATACGTCAATATTATTATTAATATTAACATCAATACTCTGGTTTTCTATTGTAAAAAAATGGGTTGGGTTGTTATTAATTTGGTCAAAACCACTCAAAGAATAAATTATTTTGCTAATATCGTATTCTTTTATACCAAATAATTTTGTATTACCGAAATAACCTCTTGGATCAATAAACCAAATTTTGTTATTGTAGTCTATCAAAATATTTGAAAAGTGGGGGTCTCCATGAATTGTATTGTATTTGATACTTTCATTATTAAAATATTCTTTTATATAAGTATATATCTCATTAATAATATAGTCGTGGTCATAAATTATTTTTAATTTATTAACATACTTGATATTGTAAAAACAAGAAAGTAATGGTTTTACATTTTCAATCCTTTCTAATACTTTATGATTGAATTCAATTTTGATGTCATTAAATAAGTCATATAATTTTACGTCATTGCATTCAACATTGTGAATTTTTTCAAGTTCTGAAAGTAGATTTTCTAATAGTTTTACTTGATTTACAACATTAGACTTATTAAAAACATCAATAAAACTATTAGATTTCAAAATTTTTTTCATTTTAAAAAAATTATCGCCAAACTCCACAACTTCTGGTATATTATCCAAACAATGGTATTTATAGAATGACATTTCATTACTAATTATATGATCACCATATAAACACGTTGATTTTTTTTCTATAGTATCGTGTGACAAATCAGTTATTTCATTAAAATACCTAGTACTATATCTATTTTTTGTTTGTTTGACATATTCACATAGTTTTGAATAATCTCCAATGTCATTCAAAATATCAATTTCAAATGTTTCAAAGTTTCCAAAATTATTCTTATAACAGTCGCAAATGTCCATTTTTGGTTCAAAATTACTAATTTGTTTAAATGAATAAAAATAATATATACCAATAATGTTTCCAAAAGGTTTTTTAACTACAGTGTTATTATACGCATCATATCTTCCATAGTTTTTGTACGTAAAAATTATATTTTTATTTTCAAATATATTTTCTGGAATAACTGTCTCTGGAAAAATATCACACCAAGTTATTAGTATTTTTTTTTCAAAAAATTTTTTATTACTTAATGCTTGACTTATAGTGTAACTATTTTCCTCGCCGTTTACGCAATTTACATTTATAATTTCATAATCTATATTCAATAAGTTTAAATAAAAATTTACCATAGTGTTGTAAGTTGAGTCTATAATTATTACAAACTTACTTGAATATAATTTCCAATACTGAATAATTTTACTTAACATATTTGAGTTATCAATATTAACAAGTAACTTTGGAATATGTTGTGTTATAGGGAGTAGTCTTGTTCCTTTACCGGAAGCACAAATAACAATATAGTCAATAACTTCTGTCATATTTTCAGTTGGGTTATTATTTGTATTAGTTAATAAAGAGCAATTTTTAAGTGTGTTTGACTCAAAAACTTTATAGTCTTTATTTATATCGTATTGGATATTGTAAAATACATTAGTAATATCAAAGTTGCCAACGTATGAAAAAATAAAATTATTTTCAAAATTAAACAATACTTCATTCAAAAAAATATTATCGCCGCAAACATATATTTTTTTAAAATTTGACAATAGCATACCAATTTCAACTAGAGAACCTATATGATTTTTTTCGTATTTTTCTAAATACAGTATTCCAAAGTCAGAGTTGACTATATCATTTTGTATAGAGTTGCATATATTTTCTTTTTCGTACTGTGTGAGGTGTTCTTTATTTTTTTTAACTTTTATCCAAGACGATTCAACTGGAAAATATTTACTTAATTCTAACCATTTTTCACTGTGAAGTGTTTTTGAGGAAATATAAAATCGTAGAAAATCAAATTTTGTTTTAAAATTAAAATCGGTAATATTTTCAAAGTTAACTATAGAATTTTGAGGATTAATTTTATTATAGTAAATATAGTCTGGACTATTGACTAGAACACAATTATAAATAGTATTACAAACGGAGGTCCAACCTTTGTAGGAGTCTTCAAATGCAATAATGTTATGAAGTTTTACTTTATTTTTTAATTGATTTATTAGTTTCAGATAACAAGAACTATCTGGTTTTCTTTTATCAACAGATTCGCGGGTAATAACTATGTTACATTTATTCAAAAATGAAAATTTTTCACAAATTAATCTAAATGTTTCTGTGGAAGTGTCGGATACAATACAAATATATTTTCCATTTTTTATTAACATACGAAAGAAATCATAAAATCCTTCTGTTAAATCAATATTAGATATTTCATTTTTGTACAGTTTATTTTTGTAAGAATATATTTTTTCATAGTCAGATGGAAACATAATTTTAAATGAATTGTCGTTAGAATGGTTAATTTCGCAGTAACTATTCCAGCTTAGGTCATAGTTTATTATTTCTTTAAAAGCTTTTTGATAACATTTATAATGAATTTTTTCCGAATCAATTATAACTCCGTCCAAGTCAAAAACATATGCAGAAAAATGTAGTATATGCATTTGAGTTATAAATACAATAAATATTAAATATTTTGATTTTTTTCTAAATAGTTAGTTACGCACAAAAATTGTGGTTGTGGAAGACTTTCTATTTCAGCCCACTTCCATTCAAAACATTTATTCGGTTCTTTTAATTCTGGTTGGATGAAATCGTTTAACTCGCATAGATAATAAAGTGTTATGTAATGTTTTGATTCATTATAAAATATATCATTTGTATATCCCATGTCAACTAAATTTAAATGTGATATATCTATTCCGGTTTCTTCCAATAGTTCTCTCTTCGCACAATATTCGGGTGTTTCATTAAATTCTAAATGTCCTCCGGGAAATGACCATTCTCCGTGTCCATGTGAACCCTTTCTTTTTCCAAGCAAGACAAAACCATTATACTTCAAAATAACCAAAACACCAACACTAGGTCTCATAAATAATGTGTATAAAAACATTTCAATAGTTATACGAAATCAGAATGGAATATAAAATAATAAAACTATCATTGGATGAATATAATATAGAAAAAACATTATATAATATGTTTTGTATATAGTTTTTATTCGTTGTTTATCAACGGTAAATTAATAAATGTATCAATCTCACTTATTAGATCAATATTATATACCCACAATTTTTTAATAAAAATATTACGTTTACTCAAACATAAATATTCGTCAATATACTCGTCACAAACGTATCGTCCAGTTTGTTCGTTACAAATACAAAATAAAATTACATATTTATTTTTAATATTTGTTCTTTCATTGTGAAAACCTAGTGTGCATAACCCAGACGGAATGTATATTACTTTATCACATAAAATAGTTAAATATGAAAATTCAATGCCATAGTTTAGTGGTAATTTATCATAGTTGCTGTAAACATTTCTCATAGTAGTTACATTATCTCTTTGTATATTTGTTTCGTTAAAAGTTAAAAAAAAATAGTTAGGATATTTTTCTGAAAGTAAATCGATATAAATATTGTGGTTGACCCTCAAATTATGGTAAGTTGGAGTATGGTTATTGTAAATTAATATCACTTTTGAAAATACATTTTTGACTTTATTAATATATTCATCAAAAAAACCACAGTTAAAAAAACTATAGTCAAATGGGACTGTAGGCGTTGTATTATTCACTATAAGAGGTAAGTTTATATTAGTAACAAGACAATTTATCATATCTATTAAGGTATTGTAGTGTGTAATATATTGGTCTAAACAAAGAGCACAAGATCTACTGGATGAATACCCCATCCATACGTTTACATACAGAGTATCATTTGAAAAATATACAAGTGAACTATTTGCTTCGTTCGGAATAGGAAAACAGTTGAAATTTTTTTCTATGATTCCAATGTCTAAACAGTGAGAGTTGCAAGATTTATATGATGTATAATAGTAATCAACAGTACTTTTTAAGTTATCTATAATATGTTTAACAATAATTCTACTAGCAAAACAGTCGCCGTTTATGTGGTGGTGATAAAATACAATATTTTTCATATTTTGTTGCTTATAATAAGTAATTATATTTAATTTTTTACAAAATAACCAATCATGTTTGTGATTCCTTCGTTCAAATTTGTAAATTCAAAATTTTCATTTTTATAAATTTGTTTTAGCTTAGAACTATCTGCAACACAACCAATCATATCACCAATAATTTCATTGTCGACTATAATTTGTTTTTTTTGTAACTTGTCACTTTGCATCATAATTTCAAGAAGTTCTGAAATTGTTGTTTTATTACCGGTACCTAAGTTAAATATATCATTGAAAAATTTGTTATTTTTAATTGAATCTTTAATAATAAATGCTACATCTTTAACATATATAAAGTCTCTGTATCTATCTAAAGAACCTTTTATAACAATAGTTTCACTTTTATCATTCAACAGTTGACTTAAATAAATACCAACCATTCCTTTTGACATGTTATTTAAATCTTGTCCAGGACCATAGCAAGTAAATAAACGAAAAATAGTATAGTCAATCCCAAAATGTTTTTTGTATAGATGTAAATATTTTTCGCTAGTATATTTATGAATTGAATAAAACGTGTCGTAACAAATATCACTCGTTTCGCTAAAAATTCCCGGATTACTTGTTCCACCATAAACACAACATGTACTTATAAAAATAAATCTGTTGCATTTTATTTTTTTTGCATACTCTAATAGTACTAACGTAGATTTTGCATTTGCATTTAAGTCATAAAATACGTCATCAAAACTACCTTCTTTACTAGCTTGTCCGGCAACATGAATAATACAATCATAATAGTCATTCATTTGTAATATTTGTTCATCTGAACAGTCTATGTTAATAAATTTAATGTTTTCTCCAAAATCTCTTGATAAATTAGTAACATATCCAGTTTTTAAGTTATCAAAAACTGTTATTTTATTCCAACCATCATTTATTTCATTTAAAATGTTAGAACCGACAAATCCAGCCGCACCAGTTAATAATATATTCATTATAATTAAATAATATAATAAATAGTGGAGTAAAACGCATATAGTATGTTTTGTATGTAGATTTATTTTTTTGAAACAACTTCTTTTTTAATTTTTTCTTTATCAGATGATTTTTTTTTCTCTGTAGGAGGTGATTCTTTTTCTGTAGGGATCACTATTGGTTGTGTAATTACGTTACAAATAGTATTTTCTTCAATACTTGTGCTAGTTACTTTTGATTTGCATCCTCTTTTGTGAGCAGACATAGCAGATTGATTTTTTGCAACATAATCGCAAATTTCACATACGTATTTACTTGAAGAGAAAGCATATCTAGAAGATAAATACTTTTCTAAACAAGGAAATTCATTGTCTTCAATTTGTTTAATCATTTTTTGACTAAAATCTTTCACTGTTTTAATTTGTAATAATTTTTGTGACGCGAAAAATTGATATTCTTTGTTGATTTCATCAAGAACTTCTTTATCAATACTACAAGTGTTACCATTATTTACGACAATTTCGTCTAATTTATATTTGAAATTATCAATAATGTCAATTGCAATTTTGATTTTTTCTGCGTCATTTCTGACTTCGTGTACGTATAAAAGAACATTACCATCATTAATATTAATTTCAAAGTTCTCTTTATTCGCAATTCCGTAATTTTGGGATAAAAATAAACCACAACAGCCTTGTATTTCAACATCACGAATGAATTTTTTAACTTCATCTTGTATAACATTTCTATTCCAGTTTTTGTTTTCAATTAAAATTGTAGGTTTATTTTTTCTAGAAAGCATAATATCCCCAGTTTCTTTTTGGTCCCCCACAATATCAATTTGGGCAGTTGAATACAAGGATTGTAGTATATTGAATAGTACATTTTCAGAACACTTACCTTTAACCGAAGACACTTCCATCTTCTTCAGTAACTCCCCAACATTATTCTGTAATAAAATTTGTGTTGATTGATTGGAAGAAGATATGTCTTTGATGTCTAAAATGTGTTTTTCGGTGGATGACTTCATTTGATTTATAGCAGAGTCCAATCTTTGTTCAGATGAGGTGATAATATTGTTCATAATTTGTTGAGAGTTGGAAATCGTATTTGAAATCTTATTGTCCAAAACATTAATGAAATCATCTAGAGACTGTTTATTAATTGTTGAGTTAATAAGCTTATTTGTATCCTCATTAATTGAACTATGCAACAATTTAATATTATCTTGTATTTGTTTGTTCAAAGTTTCGTTGTTTTTTGGTATAACTTCCCCAATCATGATGAATAATTTATCCAACAATATTGAGTTGTACTCTTTAACAAGCGGAGCTATTTTATCCGAGGTGTTTGTAGATAAAATCATTTTAACGTCTTCAAAGTATTCTTTTTTGAAGTCATTAAACTTATTTCCAAATGAATTTATAGTTTCAACTTGCATCTTGTTGAGAGAATCAGACACATTGTTTACTTGAGTCTGGAGAGACTTTACATTATTTAATAGTTGCGCTGCAATATTATTGCTGAGAGAAGAGTTCATATCTTGAGAGAGGTTCAACATAATGTCAACAAATATAATATTCATAGCTTCAAAATCAAGATTAGGATGTTCTTTATAAAAATCCCAGACCTTTTTATTAGTGCATACGAGAGAAATATTTTCCATAATAAAATAATAATATAATATATCTTTATATTATAATTCAAAAATTGATTTAAAAAATTGTTAAAAAATTGATTTAATTTTGATTTATAAATAAAACTAAATCAAAAAATTGACAAAAAACTAAATCAATCCGAAAACCGGAGGAAAACTAATTCAAAAAACTGACAAAAAACTAAACCAGTTTTCTATTTTTCCCAAAACTGATTCAAAAAACTAACAAAAAACTAAACCAATTTTCTTTTTTTTCAAAAACTAATTCAAAAAATTAACAAAAAACTAAATTAATTTTTCAAAAACTTTTCTTAATCTTTTTTTTTTAAATTTTTCTTAAATTTTTTTTTCTCTTTTTAATTTAATAAATAATTTTTTTGTCGTTGCAATGCAACATACACTACGTGTGACAAAAAAATTATTTATTAAATTAAAAAGAGAAAA
>JACCDO011523936.1_pt1 | contig 21218 bp, 21 predicted proteins | sample 7446101 | NCBI WGS metagenome assembly JACCDO01 (sample SAMN15323440, study PRJNA562643) | freshwater metagenome | isolation source: river surface water | place: USA:Blue River Watershed | collected 2017-08-16
AACAGAAGACAAATTATTTCTTAAGGAATCAGGAATAGTGAAAAGAGCTCCCAACGGGTGTAGTGCGGCCGGAGTAACAACGTTGCTAGCATCAATGAAACCTAGAGTGAATGTTGGAATAACATCAATAGTCTGAACAGAACCACCAACAGTCAATTTGACAACATATTTGGTTAGGTTTGACCTTAAAGTCATTGACATAAGGTTACCACTGCCATCGTTAACTCTATCAACAAAATTTGTCAACAAATCAGCAGCAGGGCTAAAAGATATACCAATTTTGCTACCATAATAAGGAGCATCCATGGGCTGTCCAGCACTATGATTTATGGCAGCGTCCAACAAGTCCGAGTTTCTTATAACGATAGTCGCGGAGGGCTCACTGTAACCAGTGTCAACACTATAAGCAACCGCACAAACTTCAAATAAAGAAAATTTATCGTCGAGGATAGCATTAGTAAGAGCGTATGTCTTTTTCATGTCATCTCTTGGTGTATCTTTGGTAAATGTAAAGCCTCCAAGAGGAATTGTTGTAATGGCGCTACTGGACACTTTTTTCACAAACAAAGTAACCTCTTCATAGTTACCACCAAACCTGTTAATCAAATCAACCTCGACGGTAATCTTGTCTTCCTCTTTTGTAATAACCGAGACAACAGGAGTTGCCGGTTTCGCGCAAGGGGACACATCGGAGACCTCTGAAACAGCGGTTCCATACATAACCTTAACGCTATACTTTTCACCGTTAGTTAATCCAGATACGGTAAACAAAGTATCATCTGGAATTGCGCCAGCAAGGGTAGTTTTAACACTAATTACTTGTGTGGAAAAAGGAGTGCCAATTACGCCGGTAGAAGTCTTATCATTGTATACAGCAAGTATTTGTATAACTTTTCCGGTGTCAAAACCAGAACCGGTAATTTTAAAACGGAGCGCTCCGTCAAGAACAGCATCTCTAGTCAACGTCAAGGATGGCATTTTATAATATACAAAAAGATTATTTTTTTTCAAAAAATAATATTTAATTATTTTGGCAATTTCCTAAATATAACTACCAAATAATTTATAGAATGAAACAAACGTAAATAATTATAAATTTCTACTACAAATGTCATTAATAATTTAATTAATAGTTGATATAAATAATTAAACGCGCGCGTTGTAAAATAATAACTAATAACAATATATTGAATGATAAAATCAATCTTTTTGTCCTTAAATAGTTGTTACATGAATTAATTGCTTTATGAAAAAAGAAATTTCTAAATAAATAAATTATATAACATTATCCACAATTAAGATACTGGAAATATAAAACCTTCACATCGAATAATATTGTGAATATCTTCCTTAATTATTGACCCATTCATTATTTTGACGTTTTCAAAATTTTTCAAAAGTCTATGTTCTTCATTATTTAATTCAAATAAATTATATATTTTAATTAATTCATCATAATTCTTGACATATTCTGTATTTTCTCTTAACCAATCATAAAATTCTAAACTATCTATTTTATTTTGTGTTTTTTCCTTATTATACTTCTTAAAATAGTTGAGTGTTTTGTATAATGTGGGGACATTTTTGCTATCACATTCGCTTTTATGAGTATAATTATAATCCGTTCCAGAAATAACGCAAATTTCCCTTAATTCCTTTTGTGTAACGCCTAGACTATCCAAAATGCCCTTAGTGTCATATAAAACTGCGGTTTTGTTAAGCAAACTCAAATAACGTATTACTCGTGCACAGCCATAAACAAACATGTCCATATCTTCGCTTAAACATGCCCATACTTTGTGTTTAATTACTAGCAACGCGCACAATTCGTCTGCTTCACCAGGAGCATCATAATACGACGCGCCATATGCTCTGATTAAATCTTTCACGTTGTCTATATCATTTTTACTGATATAGACAAAATTTTTTTTTAATGTATCCATGCTACTAATAATTTCTTGTTTTTCAACGTTGTCGATGACGTTTGTCTCTAGTTGCGCTTTCAGTTTATTATATTCTTTTTCGGCTTCTTGTTTGCTCTCTTTGCGTTTCAATAAAAGTTCTTTTTTTTCTGGTGGCGGTTTTCCGTCAAATATGAATACTGGAATTATATTGTAATGTCTAAATATTGCTAACATAAGATACATATTCTCTAATAAACTGCTTTCGGACGCGTATTTATACATGTATATGCTAATATCAACAGCTATTTTTTTCCCGGATAATTCGGCCATAGATATAAACTTGATACATTGTTGTGCTTCATCTCTAAAAAACTTGTTTAAATGTTGGATTCCCATGCGACTTCTATAGTTTATGATTTGACAAATTAATTTATTATTTTCAATTTTATTTTTTTACCTGTAAAATCTACTAAGGGTTGTTCTTCGACAATGCTCACTCCAACATCCTCTATATTTATCATATTTTCAATTGAATTGAGCAATCGACGAGTTTTATTAAGATTTTTTTTTCGAAGCCATACAAAATACAATATCCCATAAATAAATAACAGTGCTGAAAAAATAATATATATTGTATTATACAGTGTCTGGCTGTTCTTTGTTTTCGCGTCATACCTTTTATCCGGTTCCTGAATTATATAAGCGTCATTTTGAACCGACGTAATAGAAGAATTCGCAAAAGTAGTAATGCCCAAATTAATTGATGCTGTTACTAAATAAGCTGTAAATAATCCTGAATTCACAGAGTTTATTATATTTGTTGTAATTGTGGCATATAATGAATCAGGTGTTGTTTTACTTTGAAAAGGAATAGTAGTTTTTAAAGTTACAATTAAATTATAACCGAGTATTCTAAAGATTGTTAATCGACGTCTGGCAATCGTGCTTCCAATGTATTCTACATAAGATGCGCTTATGTTCATAGAATTTGCGGTTGCTATTACAACGGCTTCTTGACTTTTGCTATCTAATTCTATATTATCATAATTTTTAAATGTTAGTTTTGTGTCAAATATTATTGATGGTGTTTTTATAATTGTGGGTTTAAACGTAGGATTTAAAATAGGTTCTAACGTAGGAATAAACGTAGGCGCAAATGTAGGAGCCAAGGTAGGAGCAAAAGAAGATGTATAATATAAATTTTGGGATAAATAAAAGGATACATGTAACGCATTTGTTAAATAGTTATTATTATTAGATTGCTGATAATTTGATGTAGGAGCCAAGGTAGGAGCCAAGGTAGGAGCCAAGGTAGGAGCAAAAGAAGCTGTATAATGTAAATTTTGGGATAAATAAAAGGATACATGTAACGCATTTGTTAAATAGTTATTATTAGATTGCTGATAATTTGATGTAGGCGCAAATGTAGGAACCAATGTAGGAGCAAAAGAAGATGTATAATGTAAATTTTTGGATAAAAAAGATACATGTAACGCATTTGTTAAATAATTATTATCAGAATCTTGATAATTTGAAACAGATAAACTCTTTGGAATTATAAAAATATCTGAATTAAAATAGTTACTGTAAGATAATTGATTTGAATACATATTAGATAAAAAAAACGCGGAATATTTTGGTTTATTTGTATAACTATAATCTAAACTAAAACAATTAATTAATCTTGGTAAATTGTATATTAATATATATAATATAAATTTCATGAACCGCTATATTATATAAATATTTTACTATTTTTGGTTTATATTTATATAATTATAAAAATTGAATTATATTTTGTAAAATAAGAGAGATATTATAATTATATTAAAATCATGAAGACCAGAAGTCAAACAAAGGAGAATAATAATGCGTTATATGAAGTCAATATTGACTTTGACGAAGCAAGTACTGCGTGGAGAGCCAATAAAAAATATGTAAACAACGGAACATTCAAATATATTTGCTGCGGTATCACAAAAACAGGTAATAAATGTCTAAGGCAACCATTACAAAACACCGAATACTGTAAAATACATACAAAATAAAAATTATATTGAAAAAAGATTTACAAACATCTTGTCAGGTATAATTATTAAACAACCAAAATGGTTTTAAAGTTTTTACATATTCAATCACATTTTATTCATCTCTATTTTTTTACAATTTTCGAGGTGATTTTTTATATTTACTACATAATGCCATATGAAAAATCAATATTTAACCACCTTTTTGACGACGCAATTTCATCAATGTCCAATTTAAATACAACAAACTATATTTCAATTAATTCATATATAAATACAAATAATTGCGACAAGTATCAAAATAGATTGGATACTGATAACGAAAAACTAAGGAATGTTTGTTTTATTTACATAGCATCATCATCATCACTATTTTTTGCTGTGTTTTTGCGCGACATTTGGAAAAGCTACGCATCTTATACATTGCTTACTACTGTACCATCGTCACCAAGATACGATTCGAAGTCCGCAATTGCGTCATTTGGAAGCTTTCAAAGTTTTAACGATTATAAAAAAAATGATGACAAAGGAGAAACAATTGAAATGATATCACCGCCAAAAAATATTAAAACCCAGACAGATATAACAACCGAGATAATAGAGAACCCTACTTTCATAAAATATTACTGGCATAATTCAGGGTTTTTGGCGGAATTGATAAAAACAGTTGAGTTTATAATACTGGTCAGTATTTTTGAGTATCTGTTTTTTGCTTATATAGTGAACAAATTTAAAATAGCTGATTCGAAAACGATATTGTGTGGAATTTATAACAAAGCTTTAACCTAGCTCGCAAATGCTCATTCGCAAATTGGATAAAACATAACTGTCGTTCGTTTGACGTCTATTTTTATTTTTAGAATACAACATATTCAAAAACTTTTGTGATTGTTCTACGCCGTCCAACATGGTGTCTTTTTTGTAGTTTCGTTCTATAAACTTACAGTATTCTGTTTGATTTTTAGCAGTCTTTTTGAACTGTAAGAGAGAAAGATTATTTTTTGTACACCAAAATAGAAAATCCTGATAATTATTCATTAATATTGTTTTAATTACATAATAAGATAACACATTGGTTTTTTCCTTGTACAACGTCTCTCTTAACACTTTTCTATGACTATTTTTTGAATATAAATCTGTATATGAGAGCCCCATAAATTGAAGTGCTTTGGTCAACTGGAAAAAGCTATATGTCCTTTCAAAATTAATAAAGAATTCAGAGTTAGAGAGAAAACCATCCAAGTCATTTTTATTTTTTAATGAAAAAAAGCTACAAAATAGCGCATTCATTATTTCCGCCCAAAATTCAGTATAAGATTCGTACAAATTCACTTCTGATTCTACTGGAAAAATATCTAATATACGGCTTGTGCAATCCGAATTGTTCATGTCCGAAAAATCAAGCGCAAAATTGTGAAACGATTCATGTATGAAAACCTTAAACCATTCTTCCTTTCTATATACCACGATTTCGGAATCTTTCGGACACGTAGTTGTGAACGCCGTATTTATATTGTTTTCGTCTAAAACATGAATATTTGATTTTGGAAGTCTTTTCTCTAATGATGTAAAATAAAAATACACCATTAAATTTGTAGAACATTGATTTGAAGCATATTCGTTTATTATATGTAACCACATTATAATAGAATCAACATGTTTATTATATTCTTCTATTTTAAGCTCAATGTGGTCATCTTCTGTTACAAAAAATAGTTTGATATTTCGATTGAAGAGAGAAAAACTATAACACAATTCAGTTAAAGACAATTCATCTATTTGTTTTCTTACTTCTTCAGGAAAACTATTTGTACTGAAATTTTTTGGCCGTGTTATTTGAGTTGAACTATGTATTTTTTTTGTAGTTATGCTGTAAAAATTGGTACCCTTTGTTTGTTTTAAATTTAAAAGAAAGTTATGTGCGTCTAATATATCGTGGTACAACAGTGTAAGTATTTTATCTGTTCTGGGCGTTTGTTCTATGTGATTTATATATTTGCTTTTTGTAAAAAACGACATTAACAACTTACTTTTTTTCGATAGCTTCATTATTATTATATTGAGTTATTTATTTTTAAGTTTTGTCTTAATATATTTTTCTAGTGTAGATAACTTTCAAAATTTCATTAAGAAATTTTTATTTATTTTTCTATAAAATAAATAAAAATATTAATATTTACTATATGGACTTTACAGCAATAATAGTTTTAGCAATCATTTTGCTAGCATTAATTATTTTGAATAACATTAAAATTATACCGACCCCTGAACCAACACCTGTAATCGGTGGTTGCGCTGGCACACGTTATGGGTGTTGTTCTAATGGCACTACTGCAAAGGCTGACGTTTATGGTTCAAATTGTTCTGGATATCCGCCTCCTCCACCAAAACCTATGCCAGGTGGTTGTGCTGGAACACAATATGGATGCTGTCCAGACAACATTACTCCTAAATTTAACCCACAAGGCACAAATTGTCCCAATTATCCAAAACCTATGCCAGGTGGCTGCGCTGGAACACAATATGGATGCTGTCCAAATAACGCTACACCTAAACTTAATCCACAAGGCACAAATTGTCCCAATTATCCAAAACCTATTGGTGGATGTGCCGGAACTAGATATGGATGTTGTCCCGATAAAAATACACCTAAATTTAATGCTCAAGGCACAAACTGCCCGAATTACCCAAACTAAAAATTTATAAATCATTGCGTCGAATTTTATCGCGAATTAACATCAAATCTTCAAACACAACTGGAGGCGACCCACGACTATGATGCGTCAATTTTGCGTCATTGGTAGCTAGCAACATCCTTTTCAAATCTTCATTTTGGGTAAATTTCGCATATTGTGCGTCATACATTTCCTTCTTATGTCTTTTTCCCAAAAAATCGGGGTCCATATCAACGCCGTCTGGTCTCAATTGTTTATCCTTCAATTTGCCGGTTTTTCCACCAGCTGCTTTGGCCATATTTGGGTCTTTTGACAATTCTGTTCCAGAATCAAGAGAGAAACTCAAATAAAAGGATGGATGATTCAACTTAAATTTAGATGCTTGATAATAATGCTCTACAGACGCCCAATGGTGATTGTCGAGTGTAAACGGAGAAACCCAAAAATTCGATAATTTTTTCCTCCATTCTGGAATTGATGCTAATTCTGTAAACTCTTTCAATCTATCTCCTGGTATTTTCTCTCCAGACCCTTTTCCAGGAAGAGGTTTATCATTTGATTTTGAATAAAATAAGAATACAACCTCATCATTATACAATCCCCTTAGTTTAGCTTCACTTAATTCCTCATATTCAACCGTTTTAGCAGCTACCTTTTGCCGCGTTCCTTTGAACTTTTGAAAATCAGGTATAAGTGAAAAAGCACCTGAATTTTTTTCCAAACATTTTTCCGAAATCATATTTTTAATATCATATGGTATCTCACTAAATTTAAAAATTAATTTGTTCTTGTATCCAACCAATTTATAATGGTCACCAGTATGGTCTATTATGATATAAAACTCGGGTGTGAAGATTTGCATGTTTTCCAAAATAGCATCGTTTAATTGACCACAAATCAAAATATTTTTGGTATCTTCTTTTCTATATGCTTCACTAGAGAGAATAATAAATTTAATATTTAAAATTCGTTCCAATGTAGATATTGCCCATGTATCTGCCCAAAAATCACATTTTTTAATAATAGCCTTAAATTTTTCGAGAGTGTCTACACGTTTCATAAATTTGTATTCATTTAGCATTTGTGAGGTAACCTTTTTCTCGTGAACTAATCTATCGTGTTCTATTTTAACTTTTTTTGCGTTTTCCGAAATTAATTTTTGTTCGTTTCTATCAATCAAACTTGCGAATTTTTGCTGTAATGAAATGTATTCCGCTTCTAATTCTTTTATTTTATTTGTATCTTCTAAAAGTGATGTATTATACATGTCAAAATGCTCTTTATAATTAAGAAAAACTGATTCGGTTGCTTCTTTTGATAATTTATTTCGTATTTTTCCGACAGACGTTTGTTGAGCTATGCTAGAAAAAGCGTCTCTTATAGTGGCGAATAAACACTCTCCGGTTCCCTCATTGTCTACCAAAGAATAGTTTTTATTCATCATAAATTTTTGTAACCAAATATCGTTTGGTTCTTGATGATATTTTTCCTTATAATCTCTCGCCTTCTTTTTTGTCTCTTCAACTAATTCGGCAGGTATTGGCACGCCTTTTGTTAAAATAAATATATCACTTCTCTCTTGAGGTATTTCATAAACTACATTATAATCGGAGTTTTCTTTTTCTTCTCCGTCAGAATCAGAATCAGAATCAGATTGTTTACCCTTATCCTTTTTTTCAACACGGCGTAAAGGAATGTCCGGTTCTAATCGTAATTTATTTAACATTTCGGCAGTGACAAATGTGTAAATTAAAGGCTCATTCATTTTTTCAACATCCAAGTCATTAAAATCATCTAAATATGTAATATAATCAGACGCTTTTATTTCATAAACGCCAATTTGTACTACTTTGTTATTATGTTTAACTAAATAAATGGGAAAAAACAATATATTTTCAGATTCAAAAGTATTTTTAGAATTTCCAACAGCTATAATAACATCTACACCATTTATTTCTAATTGGTATAAGTTTGCTTCCATTTTAATATCACCTGCGTCGACACTTTTTAATTCTGGATAACTTATATCTTTGTTTAACTTCGATAACACCATATTTATATTTATATTTTATTATAATATTTTTATATTTAATACAAAACTAAATACAAAACTAAATAGATTTTTGGTTAATATTTTACCACAATACATATTTCTTCATGAATTTGTCATTTTTTAATTGACTCATATAATGCCACATATTTCGCCTTCTTAAAACAACATCATTATTTATTGGGTTATTTTCAAAATTTACCAATATAATTATGATTTCTTCTTTATTACATTTATTAGCTCGTAACTCTTTTGCTATTCCATAATATTCACAAATTAGTAGCAATTCTTTAACATTATAATTTAGTTTATATTCAAAGCACATTGCCTCAAAAAATTCTTCATTTGATATATTATTATTGCTATTGCTATAATTAAATTCATCTAATATTTTAGTAAAATCATAATTGTCATCATTATCATCTTTTGTAGCATTCACATTTTCATCTAATGAAAAAAAAATATTTCCGTCATTATTTGTATTATTCATTATCATTTATTAATATTATTACTTTTAAATAATATTATTATTTTGTATTTTAAAAATTTTGTTTTATATTTTGTATATTTTACATATCAATCATGTCCATAAATTTAAATACAGTCTTATTAGTTAAACTCTTATAGTCTTTCACCTTACTATGTGCGATTCTTACAATAACGTCAGAAATTTTATAACCTTCAATCAACTCATAATCATAATCGTCCTCATTTTCATAAAAATCCTTCTTATAAAATAGCGCCACATTTTCGGCGAGCTCGTCGACCTCATTTTTTTTGTTTTCTTGTGAAATGTATCTATATATTTGTGCTAACAAATTGCGAGTAATGTTAATAATTGTTATAGTAGGAATTACACCGTTAATGCTTAAATTTATAAAGAACGCACCCAACGCCTTTCTTTTCTCATTGTCCTTGTTAATTTTACAAAACATGTCATAATCTACTTGCGGGTCTACATATTCAATCGTGTTAAAGAGCTCAGAAAACTTACTTAGGCTGTCTTCAAATGAGCCCTTCATAATATCAAAATTTCGAATAATTTCAGTGTATAAATCGGCATACATTTTAGAGTAAAATCGATTTGTAGATGCTATGTCGAAAATCGCCGAACTCACGTTTTTAATTTCTGCGGGCGTGCCATTGATAATATTCCCAATTAAACCTATAATCTTATCACGGAAATCATTGTAATTTTTATCGGATATTTTATTTAAACAACTTCTAATATTATCTATTTCACATTCGACTCCTTCGCGCTCTTCAATTTTCGTAGTTTGAAATGTTCTGATTGTTTCCCAATCCCCGTCACTAATTTCCATAGCTTTATTATTGCCACCTTTTCTTCTCTTTAAACCCATTCCACCTTTTGCGCCTCCTCCACTTGCGCTTGTATTTGAATCACCATTATGCGCATCCGATTTCATAGGATTTTCCCTTTTTTGGAATACAGGCGTTTTTACATAGTCAGGCGAGCCGACTTCCAGCGACAACTCAGAAATCAATTGAAGTGTTTCAGATGGGAGTTCGTAATTAAACCCATTGAAAATAATATCATTAAAATTGCTTAGCGTATATCGAATTAATTTAGCGGTCATTGGATTTGTATATTATATATTTATAGTTTGCATTTATATCAATTTTTTTTTATATAATTAATAATAATAAATACACTTAAATAGATTTATTATTACTAATATATAAATGTCAACTGAAAACGAAGTTAACGAAGCTGGTAATAATGAAGAAGTAATAGAACCTTCATACGATGTAAACAATTGGGAAGATTTAGAATTGCCTGAAAATATATTAAGAGGAATATATAGTTATGGTTTTGAAAAACTGAGTCCTATTCAACAAAAAGCAATTAAGCCTATTATGTTGGGAAGAGACATTATTGCGCAAGCTCAATCTGGGACGGGAAAAACCGCTACATTTTCGATTGGAGCGTTGTCAAGAATTGATATAGAAAAAAATGCCACTCAGGTATTAATTTTATCTCCTACTAAGGAACTTACAACACAAACGGCAAAAGTCATTTCTGCGCTCGGAAGCATGCTTGAGAATAGTAAAAAAGAGGGGTTGCGAGTACAATCTGTATTTGGAGGTTCTGCTTATGAAGAGAAATCTAGTTTTTCAAATAAAAACACTCCTCATGTTATATGTGGTTGTCCTGGTCGCGTTTACGATATGATGCGCAGGGATAAAATTTCCATTAAAACGATTAAACTAGTTATTCTTGATGAAGCGGACGAAATGTTGTCTTCGGGATTTAAAGAGCAAGTGTATAATATATTCCAATATTTTAACAATGACATCCAAGTAGCGTTATTTAGTGCTACATTGCCTGAAAGCATTATGCCTATTATTGATAAAATTATGCGAAATCCTGTAAAGATTAGTGTAAAGGCCGAGATGCTTACATTGGAAGGAATTGGACAATATTTTATTGCTGTCGATGATGATAGACAAAAGTACGAGACTTTAAAACATTTGTTTTCAATTGCCAAATTGTCTTGTTGTATAATTTATTGCAATAGTGTAAAAAGGGTTTGCGATTTATATGAGGCTATGCGTGAAGATGAGTTTCCTGTGTGCTGTATTCATAGTGGTATGGATTCTAATGCTAGGTCAGTTGCGTTTAATCAATTTAAAACTGGTGTCACTCGTGTCTTGATTTCATCCAATGTAACTGCTAGAGGCATTGATGTCCAACAAGTTTCAGTCGTTATTAATTTTGATTTACCTAAATGTGTACATACTTATCTACATAGAATTGGTAGAAGCGGACGATGGGGGCGAAAAGGAACTGGCATCAATTTTGTAACAAGAAGAGATTTTGTTAAAATGAAGGAAATTGAAAGTCATTATAACACGCAAATTAATGAAATGCCTGCTAATTTAGGAAACATACTAAGTTAAAATTATAGCAATTTATAGCAATTTATAGCAAATAAATAACTTTATTCAGAAGCAATGAATTCGTAAAATAAATTTATTATATTTCTTTTAAAAAAATATAATAAATGTTTAATTCTTATTTAAATACTGATTCAAATTCAAATTCAAATAAAGATTCTAATTCTAAACAAGTGTCAGTAGTTAATGAAATTAATAATCATTTCAAATTGCCTATTTTTTATAACAATAAAAAGATGAAAATTAAACAACACATTATTAATGATTTGGAATTAGTCAATACCGTAGATGCGTCTGAATGTAAACCCATTTATAATTATTTTTTTAACAATGATAATGATATTTCTCAAAAACTTATTGAACAAGTTTCCGAATATTACACAACCGATGTAGATTTTATTAATCAAAATCAAGAACTATTAAAGGATTATAAAAAGATTGATAATAAATACACAAAATATTCTCCAAATTATAAAAATATTGTGGAATTATGGAACGAAATTAAAGGTGAGACTGATTTTAAGGAAAAATATTACTACATTGACTGGTCTATGTTGGAATTTCTGAACAAATCGGAACAATTTTTACAATTCATGAGTTTATACAATTTGGCGTCTCCAATTTTATCACTGCTTACACCGATTTTTATATTAATTGTGCCTTTTTTTATTATTAAAATGAAAGGATTACAGCTAACTGTAGGCGAATACATTGATGTTTTAAAAGGACTTGCTGAATCGCATGCAATCGGAAAATTGTTTACCCAGTTTAACGATGTTTCAACAAATGAAAAAATATACTTATTAATATCGGCGGCGTTTTACGTATTCTCTATATATCAAAACATAACTGTTTGTATTCGTTTTCATAACAATATGATTAAAATCCACAATCATTTTAAGGAAATTATTACATATTTGGACTACACAATAAAATCAATGGATAATTATTTGGCACATTCATCCAATTTGACAACTCAAATGGAGTTTAATGCGTGTTTAAGAGAGAAGAAACAAACCCTAGAAATTTTGAAAAAGAAATTATCTTGTATAACTGAATATAAATTAACAAGTTTTAAAAAGCTACAAGAACTCGGACACATTTTAAAATATTTTTATGAATTACATGACGACAAAATGTATAACGAAGTGATTGTCTATTCTATAGGGTTTAATGGCTACATCGATTGTTTTGAAGGGTTACAAAACAACATTGAAGAGAGAAAAATAAATTATTCCTCTTTTACTAAGAAGAGAAAGAAGGCGCAATTTAAAAATAGTTATTACGGTCCGTTGAAAGATGAAAATCCCATTAAAAACACAGTAAAATTTAAGAAAAATATTATTCTTACGGGACCGAATGCTTCTGGAAAAACGACAATGCTAAAATCCACATTGATTAATATTATTTTAACACAGCAATTCGGGTGTGGGTTTTACGATTCGGCACAGATATGCCCTTTTAAATACATTCATTGCTATTTAAATATTCCTGACACATCAGGACGTGACAGTTTATTTCAAGCTGAAGCGCGGCGATGTAAAGATATTTTAGATATAATTAAAACAAACGAAGATGAAGGACATTTTTGCGGGTTTGACGAATTATATTCTGGTACAAATCCAGATGAAGCAGTGACAAGTTCTACCGCCTTTTTGAATTATTTAATTAAAAATCAAAATGTTCACTGTATTTTAACTACTCATTTTATAAAAGTTTGTAAAAAACTGGAAAAAAATAAGAATATTGTGAATTGCCATATGGAAACAGCAAAAATAAACAACAAATTAACCTATAAATACAAATTAGCAGAGGGGATTTCGGAAGTCAAGGGTGGGGTAGCAGTGTTGTCAGAGATGGATTATCCTAAGGAAATCATTAACAATACAAATATATAATTTTCTTTATAATATATAATAGAAATATGGCAACTCGTAAAAATAGAAATAGAAAACTTAGAAAAGCTAAAAAAACTGGGAAAAATTATAAGAGAATTAGAAGAGGTGGTGAAGACCCCGACTTCGAGTCACTTCGTTTGGAGCCACGTAACGCTATAGTATATCCTGATAAAGATATGAGATGGGTAATGGCAAATGAAAAAATTAAGAGAGATGAAAAAGCACAAAGAGACATACAAGATGTAAAAACCAGTTTTATGAGCGAATTTAAAAATCCTTTTAATAAAGGTGGTAAAACTAAAAAGAAAAATAGAAAATATAGAAAATAATAATCATTCAATTAATTATTCGAATTCGTTAAACCAAATAATTAATTTATATATCCTCTTTGTAATAATATGGCATCTTTAACAGATTTATTTAACCCTACTTTTTTAATGTTTTTAGGAATATTAGTGCTCGTAGTAGCGTTGCTTGTTGTATATTTTGAAACTAAATTTAGAGACCAAAATCACAAAATTTCTTCAATGTTGAGTCTTGTTTCTTCTTTAGCCGAAGAAGTAAATGGCACTAAAATGATTATCCATCAATTGACAATGAGCCAAAATCAGCAAATACAGCAAAATACACCATTTTTTTATCAAAATGAGGGACCTATTTTAGAAGAAACTAAACAAACTAAACAAATTAAACAAAATAATGATTTAATAGCTGTTTCGGATGATGACTCTGATTCAGACGCAGGAAGTGAAGCGAGTTTTGATGAAGACTCTGACGATGAAGATTCTCACGATGAAGACTCTGACGATGAAGATTCTCACGACAGTGTGTTAGACGATGACGACAGTGTTTCTAGTGAAGATAATGCTGATGTCAAGGTTTTTAAATTGAATATTAACAAAAGTGATGAAGCAAGTTTAGACAATTTAAATGATATAGATGATTTAGATAACTTAGACGATTTAGATGAGATTGATGAGATTGATGATTTAGACGACACTAGTAGTGCTAGTAGCGAATCTGTTAAGGAAGATAAAAAAGCAAAAGAGTCTATGGATAATTTTATGGACTTAAAATCAATTAATATTACTTTAGAAGAAACCAAACCAGAACAATCTGTTGATTATAAAAAAATGGCACTGCCCAAATTAAGAAGTGTTGTTACTGAAAAAGGTCTTTCATCAGATTCTTCAAAGTTGAAGAAAAATGAATTACTTAAATTGCTTGGTGTTGAATAAGATTTTATCTTGTAAATATATAAAATGTCGTGGATGACTTGCTATAGCGGTTCTAATAATATTCATTTTAATTCTCCTCCAATAATGGCGGATGGTCGCAACTTTGCACAATGGCAACCAGACGCTGCTGTCAACAATAGAATACAGCAAAAAGAAGGCATTACAAATAATTGGAATTATCGCCAATATTTACAGCAAAACGGTCTTCAAATTATGAACTATAATACCGCCGAGGCGTGTTACGAATTGGGACTTGACCCCCATGTCCAAACTGGCAAAACGCCGTCCGACAATGTGCCTTATACATTTAGGTCTACATTTGACACAAGCAAGCCGGGGTTTGGTTACTGTAACAGTGATTTGAAAAACCCTTATTTGTCGCGCGAACAATTGAACTCGAGAATGGTTGCGCCATCTATTACTCCTCCGGCCAATATGAATAAACAATAAACAATAAACCTTTATCTGAAAAACGATTTAATAACAAGTATTTTAATAATTTAATTAAATATGAAAATACTTAGCATAGATGTTGGCATCAAGAATTTAGCCTTTTGTCTTTTTGAAAAACCGGAAAATGGAAATGATTTCACAATTACAAAATGGGACACTGTCAATATTTCTGAACAGGAAACACATAATTGTATTGCTGTCGATAAAAATGGTCTATGTAATAAGCCATCAAAATTTACAAATGGTGATGATAAATGTTTTTGTTTAAAACATGCTAAAAAATCAATTTATAAGGTTCCAACGCCTGACTTAAAATCGTCTTTTATTAATAAACAAAAAATTCAAAAACTATTCGAAATTGCCGACAAATACAAGATTTCATATGATAAGAAAACCAAAAAGGCGGATTTACTGGCTATTATTCATAATTATATTTTAAAAAATTACCTACAAGAAGTCGAAACAAAAAAGGCCGCGGACATTAATTTATACAATATCGGCATTAATATTAAAACCCATTTTGACAAGTTGTTTTCCGAAGAAGGTTGTATTGATTATGTCATTATTGAAAATCAAATTGGACCTCTAGCGATTAGAATGAAAACGATTCAAGGAATGTTAGTACAATACTTTGTAATGTCTCAGGTAGAAGTCAAAAATGTCGAGTTTATTTCAGCATCAAACAAGCTGAAGGATTGCGACATTAAAGATAAAAGTAATTACGGCGACCGAAAAAAATTGGGAATTGCCAAATGTTTAGAAACAATTACAGAAAATAGTAATTTCTCTAGCAAACTCGAATATTTTAACGCTCATAAGAAAAAGGATGATTTAGCGGATTCTTTTTTACAAGGGTTATGGTTCCTATCAACTTCAACTTTTAAAAAAAGTTGAGCAAAAACTGTTATTATTAACTTCAACTTTTTTAACGAAGTTGAGCAAGAACTCAATTTAATTATTTATTATTTTAATTAAAAAAATATATTTAATTCGCGTATGACTTAAAATTATATGTTCTATTTAATGAATAATAATGTCGGCAGAAATGATTGAATTATCAGAACTTGATTTTAATGACGGTGGAAATGATTGGGATAATAAAAAACCAACTAATTTTGGCGGCGGGCTTGAATTTTTAATGAATGATAAAATGAAAGAGAGTAGCAAGGTTACAAGCGATATTGATTTAGATGATTTAAATAATTTAGAAAATGAATTGAATAATTTAGTTGATGATGTCCCAAATACAAGTAGTAGTTTTAGACCGAATTCCGATATGTTTTCATCACCTAGCTCTATGTTTGAAGATTCTAAACCATCCGTTCGATTTAGCGACGGCGGTTCTTCAAATGTTGGAAAGGCCACATCTGATTTGGCCGGTGATTCTAAAACTTGGGATGGTTACGGTAAATTTAATAATGTGCCTATTAACCCTGATAAAGGACTGCCTTCTCAACCACAATTAACCAAAGAAGAAATGTTAAGAGAGAAATTCAAATTCTTGCGCAAGTTAGAGGCGCTCGAGAAAAAGGGTGTCGAATTATCTAAAAAATACTCTATGGAGTCATCGTTGCAAGAAATGATGGGCGAATATGAAACCATTATGGAAGAGAAAACAAAACAAAACTCTGTTAAGTTTCAAGGCAATATGCTAATGGCAGTTATTAATGGCATCGAGTTTTTGAACGGACGTTTTGACCCTTTTGATATTAAGTTAGACGGATGGTCTGAACAAGTGAATGAAAATGTTAGCGACTATGATGAAATTTTCGGCGAATTGTACGAGAAATACAAGAGCAAAGCATCGATGTCTCCTGAAATCAAATTGTTGTTTCAACTTGGTGGCAGTGCTATGATGGTCCATATGACAAACACTATGTTCAAATCCGCTATGCCTGGCATGGACGATATTTTGAGACAAAATCCGGATTTGATGCGTTCATTCCAAAATGCCGCCGTGAACTCGATGGCCAATACTAGTCCAGGGTTTTCCGGATTTATGAGTAATATGATGAATCCAGAACCCGCAGTGCCTAATGGTATGGGACCGCCTCCACCGATGGCAACGCAGGGACCTAATGCGCCGCCTCCTCCCCAAGGAAGACCTGGAAACAATAACTATGCCAATCGCCCTGATTTAAATATGAGCCGAAGTAATTTTACAGATGAGGGAATTAGTTTGAGAGAAAATTACAGTAATACAGATGATAGAACAAGTAGAAGACAAACTACAAGCAGTCGTCCTGAAATGAAGGGGCCAAGCGACATTACTGATATTCTCTCTGGACTTAAAACTAAAACTATAAATATTCAGGAACCATCGCAGAGTCAGAATGTAAATAACGATAGCAGTACTATTAGCATTAGCGATTTGAAAGAATTACAAGGTGACGGGAATATGCCGAAGAAAAGTCGCAGACGACAAAAGTCATCTAGTAACACGGTTTCGTTAGATATCTAATCTACCTTTTATAACGAAGTAAAGAAATGTTGAGCAAAATATCGAGCTAATCTACCTTTTATAACGAAGTAAAGAAAGGTTGAAGCAATAAACAATTCATATTATAATTACTAAATGTAATATGAATTTATTTCATATATTTTTTTGTTTTACCAGTTGTTCTCTTTTTATTGTTCCTTGATTTACTGCCTCCAGATTGTGGTTTAACATTTAGCAAATGTCTTAACCCTAATCCTCCAGCAATTACCAAAGCTCCAATCATTGCTATAGAAGTATAAGTTTCATTATCTAACGCCATTTATATAATTATTTTTTATTTTTATTTTATTTTAATTTTGAAAATAAAATTTTATATATAATTTATATAATGAATTCTGCGTTTAATGAAGGAACACTCAGTGACCTGAAAATAAGAAGGGGAATAGTAGAAGAATTTAATGAAAAAACCCAAGAAGAAAAACGACAAAAAGAAATTGAAAAATTAGATGCTGAGGCTAAAATAACAAACCCAACAGAGCAAGACGCCAAAATGATACAAAAGTGTCTAACCTGCAAAGAAAAAAGTTATAACCACATGAATCGTCATTTCTGTAGTCCAGAATGTGCGACAACTCGTTATTTTCCATTTGTTAATAATAACCCGTACAAACAACCATACAAGCCATCTGGCGGCAAAACGAAAAGAAAACTAAGCAAACAATCGAAAACAAAAAGAAAAAATTATAAAAAACAACACAAGAAAAAATCAAGAAAACTATAACAACAATTCGAATTATCCTTTTTTAATAATTTTTTATCAAATACATTTTCTTCATCATGATTATAATAAATATCTTCAATATTTACAACTACTTCTGATTTGAGCATGTTATTACATTTAATACAATAATTATTTTTATATTTATTGTATTATAGTTATTATTTAAATATAATACAATATTAAATTTAATAATGAAAAAACTTGGTAATCCTAATTCTAATATATGTCAAAAGGGAGGGATATGTCCAAAGGGAGGTGTAAAAATACATGAAACTTATTCGAATACAAATACAAATACAAATATAAATGTTAATTTGAGACAGGATACAAATAGTAATTTGAATTTGGACCCCGAGCAATTTTATAACCGGTTAAAGGAACAAAACAAACATACCGGTGTCCGAATTACACAAGGAAAAAATGAATATAGCGCCGACCCATTTGACAATATCAATCCATTTAGCAATCCTGACGGCATCAAAGATTTCAAAAGTGTTACTTATGACAACTCTTCTTACGCTAAAATGGATTTAAATATGGATAATTATTCAATTGACGACATTTATAACCTATTTGGCATACAAAATAAAACGCTTACTGACGAAGTGATGAAAGAATCGAAAAAAATCGTTCTTAAAACGCACCCAGATAAATCTAGGTTAGAACCCAAGTATTTTCTGTTTTTCTCCAAAGCATATAAACGTCTGTTCGGCATTTACGAGTTTCAAAATAAGACTACTAAAAAATCCGAGGACAAATCCGAGTTTTACGACGCATCTAAAGGCGAATTATTAAATAATTTTTTCGAGAAGGATAAAGATTTGAAAAAATCCGGAAATTTTAATAAATGGTTCAATGAGCAGTTTGATAAACACAAGTTGGAAGATGGTTTAGAAAATGGTTACGGTGATTGGTTAAAATCAAATGAAGATGTTGTCGATGTTGGCAATGTTTCACAAGCCAATATGGGCGCCGAAATTGAAAAACGCAAAAAAGAAGTACAAACAATGACCACATATAATGGTGTGAATGACCCTTACGCGTCCACATTTGGCGGTTCGTCTTTGATGGAGCATAATAAGAATTTCTCGTCAGGGACCCTTTTTAGCAACGATGGAATGGGATACACTGATTTGCGCCAAGCATATGTCGAGTCGGTTATTCCTGTCACGGAAGATGATTATAAGAAAATGCCGAAATTTAGAAATATTGAAGAATACAAAATGCATCGTAATACTGTGGATGTTACACCACTCGACAAGACGGTTGCGATGAGGCAGCTTTATAATCAAAATAAGGAAATGGAGTCTGAAAGTGCGGCGCTTGCGTTTCATTATGCCAAACAATCTGAAAAGGCGAAGGCTAACCAAGAGAGTTTTTGGTCCGGATTAAAAACTGTAACTAATTGGTAGAAATCAACTTTTAGAAAAAGTTGAGCAAAAAAGAGGTTAAATCAACTTTTTTAAAAAGTTGAGCAAAAAATAGTAAATAAAAAAGAGGTTAAATCCTCTTTTGTTTTTTAATTAATTAAAATATACAAAATTATACAAAACATACACAAAATTATACAAAACATACACAAAATTATACAAAGTTCTTATATCTCACCTCTAACCCAGTTGCCATCAACCTTTTTGTCGTTCTCATATTCACCAACCCAAGTTCTATCTAATCGGAGACTGTACTCAGTGCCTTGTCCGTGATACTTACCGTCTTTCCACATTCCCTTGTAATAGTCTCCATCGCCATAATAATACGCACCTTTTCCGTTGTAATTATTTCTCTTAAATTCGCCTTCATAATAAGGTTGCGTCCTTTCCCAGGTTTGTTCGTAAGTCTGTTTGCCAAAACCCTCCGCAAATCCATCTACAAAATTGCCTTCAATATATGAGTCAACCTTGTAGAAATGCTTAATTCCCTTGCCATTTGGCAGACCGTTCTTCCACTCGCCCTTGTATCGGCATTTTCCGTCTTCAATTGTGTACCAGGTATTGACGTCTTTCTCTTCTGCTGCTACTATTTCATTTGCGCTTGCGACCTCCTCTTCCTCTTTCACTACTTTTTCTTGGTCTTTCTCAAAATACGTATCTGTTCTCATGTAATTAACCATACGAATACACGAATATATCATAATCAAATACATACCTAAATATAGCATATATATAACTTGTATAATTGCGCTTGTGGAAATGATATCCTTATCAGCGATTCCGAAATTCTCAATGGCATTAGTGTTCATTTTAAAATTAGTTGATAGTTGTGCTTTTAAAGGCGGTTTATTTAATTATTTATACCTTTCATTTTATTTGAAAAAGCATTTCAATTTTTTTTTTATGTTATTATTTTTAAAAATCTTAAAATAAAAAACTAAAAATTAATTAATATTTTATTCTTATTATTAATTGTATAATAAATATGGCAACAAATACACAAATGAAATTAATACAATGATATTAGTATTTGTGTTTTTATTTGCAAGATAAGAAGCAATTAAACATGACATTATCATCATACCACTGTCCGCGAAAATTGCTCTATAAGATACATCACCAGCATAATCCTTGAATGTATCAAGCATTTTATTTACTCCTCTAGGTACATTGCTAAAAAATATATAAAATAATATATCATGTGTAATTTGTACTAATACAGCTAAAATAATAAATTTTATTATCGAAAAACTCTCAAATACGTAATAATAAATAGCTCTTGTAATAATTAATCCAATTAATATAATCAATACATCAGCAATAACAGCGGACAAATTATATTGCGAATACCATTGCCTTAAAACTTGCGATTTAATCACCCTTGTATTTAATAATAAAATTAC
>JACCDO010191549.1_pt1 | contig 21212 bp, 13 predicted proteins | sample 7446101 | NCBI WGS metagenome assembly JACCDO01 (sample SAMN15323440, study PRJNA562643) | freshwater metagenome | isolation source: river surface water | place: USA:Blue River Watershed | collected 2017-08-16
TAACTGAGTTAACTCAAAAGCCCACTTTCTAATTAGTGACTTGACGCTTTTGAACTTGGACATTAAAGATTTTAGTTGTAAGTATCTTTTTGTCAGTGATTGAATAGCCATGTCGTTTTGTCCTTTGTGCTTGTGTTTTATCCTTACAATTAATATAGTACACAATCCCCCCAACAGATGTCAAGTGTTTTCTGAAAATATTTTTTTGAGGTGTTGCGATCGCCTGCTAATACATATTTTTAGCCCGTGTCCAGTCAGCCAAAACTTGACGACTATCACCTGTTGGGTCACTGGATACAACGGTTAAATTCTCCACATTTGGGGCGGTCGGTTTGTTGATCAGTCCCTCGATTGCAGTAAGGAGCGAGTCCAGTTTGGTATTGATTTGAGAAGTTAGGTCTACCATCGGAGTGATTGGGGATAAATCAAATTTGATAGAAGACATATCTACCTGAATTATCTGATCGACGTTTATAGCCCCTTGAGATGCCAACTCACCTCCTCTTAGCGCCGTGTCCTGCAACGCCTTCCGGTTTGCTTCTTGCAGGGCGAATCGCTCATTATTCTGGTCAGATGCCAAAGCCTGTTGATCAATCCCTGCAATCTGATTGGATACCGTCAACTTATCAACAGCAATCCCTAACTGTTGTTGACTTAACTGAGTCCCCTGTTTGGTCAGATCATAAGCATTTTGAGCGTTCTGAACCTCCCTGGGATCGCCATTAATATTAGCTTTTTCTAATGCGATCTTAGCCTGTAATTCAGCTTGCCGTGCCTTATTTAAACTGATACTCGCCTCCATAATCGCATTTTCGGCGGTGAGTCTGTTCATTGCCTTTTGGAGTTGATGTTGAGCCGTTTGTATTTTTTGCTGTTGTTCTAATTGTCGGGTTTTCATCTCCAGGAGATTCTTCTCCTCGATGACTGACTGATTGTATTGTTTAGTAATCAAGTCCCGAATATCAGTTTCAGAAAGGAACGTACTTCCAGATTGAGCACCCGCTATTTGTCTGAGGAGATCCATTAAATAACGGATTCCTCTATATTCGTTAAAACCGATGGAATTATCCATAGCGCGTTTTTGAAGATCGGATAACCGTCCCAACAAATCTTCGGCATTTCGAGACCTGTCTAATGCAGCTTGTCTTCTCTGCTCCTCACCCTTAAACAAGGATTGCTGTAGACGAATTTGAGCCTCTATGATTGTCTTCTCTCTATCTAAACTTTCAACTATTTGCTTGCGCTTTTCAAGCCCGTAGGAATACATCATTTCGTGTTTTTGGAAAAGAATATCAATCCGAGAGCTTTCATCATCGAGAGCCAAGATTCTCAGGTCTTTAGATTGGCGATTTTTCTCAATTTGTTTATTGATTAGATCAAGTTTTAACTGTTCAGCTTTAATCGTCAAATCTATCGTCCGTTCCTCGGTTTCTCTCTCTGTAAGTGCATTTTTCTTCCGTAGTTGAGCAACGTCTTGAATCTGCTGGAGAGTATCTTTAAGTTGTTTTTTAGTTTGCTCGATTTGGAATTGGTTTAGTGTTATCGCCGCTTGTTGTTCAGCCTTTTGACTGCCAATTAAATCAATTTGTCTAAGCTGTTGTTGCCTAATAATTTGCTCTTGACGAATAGCACTAAGTTGGAGGGTATTCTCCTGTGTTTTAACCGTCCGTTCAAAATCTTCAACCATTCTTTGATAAGACTTCATTCTGTCGTCAACAATTCGTTGATTAAACCGTTGATGCTCTTGTAATTCGTAATCCTTGAGTTGAATATTAGTTGAGGCAATTTCTTGTTCAATCTCGCGGGATTTGTCCTCGTAATCTCTCTGACTAATTTCTCTGTTGCTATAGTGAGACTGGAGAAGTGCCAAATTTCGCTCTAATTCAGCTTTATATAAAATACTAGATTCGCGCTGACCTGCTAACGTCTCATCTTCTGTTTGTCGATTGATTTCGGTTTGAGTATCTTCCCCAGAACGAGTTCTGGTGTCAACAATAATTTCTCTTCTGATCTGGCTCGTTTTTTGATTAATTTGTCCGGCTAACTCCCCTAGTTTAATTTGATGTTTAATCTTGTTAGTAGCCCTGTCTAATTGGTCTAAAAGAAGTTGTTGTTTCTGTTGTCTAAGTTGTAATTCCTGCTCTGCTACCTGTTGGATGAATTGAGCAACCTGTAATTCTAATTCCATGCGACGGTTAGCAAAATCTTCAGCTGTAATTTTCTTTTCTTTAAAATATTTTTTAACAGTCTGTAATTCAATTTCAGCTATTTTTTGATTGCGTTGAATTACAGCCAGTGAGATCCCTGTTTTAAGAAGATCAACTTTTTCTGACCCGATCTCCCATTTCAACTGTCCTCTAGTGATTGCTGTTAACAATCCGGCTTCTTCTATTTGCCCTTTGTTTTGGGCTTTAGCTTTGTACCTCTCAAGGCGATTTAGAACAGCCTGAGAGCGTTCTTTTTCAAGATTCAAGACTGATTCAGCTTGTTCGCGCTGTAGAGCAATTAAGCCTGATTCCTGCTCTCTCAATAAAATCAAAGCCTCTAATGTCTTGCGTCGTTCAACCTCTTTTTCATCAACCCCTTCTAAATCGACTCGCAACTGTTCTAAACTTTTATCACCGTAGAATTTCGTGTATTGCTCTATCATTGGATCTTTGAGAAGGGCTTTCAATTCTTTGATTGCATTGGCAGAAATATTGATTTTATTTCTAACTAATTCGAGGGCATTTTCAGACCGTTTTAAATCCGCATCAGCCGAAGCAAAAATATCAGTTCTCAACCCCTTTAGTTCAATTTCCGCAATTCTTCTTAACCCTTTATCTGCTACTTCCTGAGCAACACGGTTAAACATCTCCATCTCGATTCTGATTCGAGCTAAGACTTGCATTAATTCAGATAAGGTTGTTTGCGCTCCGGTTTGGCGTTCAATATCCTGAAGTCTATCTTGTAGTTTCTGAAGTTGAATTAAATCTAATCTTAATTCTTCTCGTTTTTCGTCACTGTTAGTGTCCTTAATTCGTTTTTGCCGATTCTCAATTGCCGAATTAACCTCCCTTAGTCCTGTAACCAAAGGGACTGTGGAACCATCTCTAAGTTTTCTGAGTTGTTCAATTTGTTCTTTAATCTTCCTTTGATCTTCTGGGTTCGTTGTTATAGATGCTTTTTGACGTAGGTTTTCAAGTTGAGCATTGTATTCTTTGATCGCATTAATATTATCTTGAGTTATCGCAGAGTCAATAAAATTATTGAGTTCTTTCATTGCACCAGAGACCCTGTCCCGTTGTAGTTGTTTAATATCTCTTTGGTCTTTCATAGTTTGTTTTAAAGCATCTTGAATCTTGATCTGATCTTCCATACTCTCCCCACTAAATGAATAGGAAAATCTTTCCAAGAAATTCATTGCACTTAACTTATCTCTCTGTTCTTTGTCTAAATAGCTAAATTCGGTTTCATATTTTTCACCCTGTTTTTTAGGTAAATTATTTTTGTTAGATTTCTCAATTTCTTTCCATAGATATTTAATCTCTTGTCTGGCTTTTTGCAAATTTTTATACACAGACTCAGACCATGTTTGGGTGTCTGTTTTAGAGAAGAATACATCCCAAACAGTCCCCAATGTTTTAAGAGCTTCTATCACTAGCCAAATGGCTGCTACATTGGCAACAAACGCGGCTGCGGTTGGGACTATCAAGGTCATTATGGTATCTTTCAATCCATTGACTGCCATGCTTGCTGCAACACTCGCGAAAGGTATCTGCCACAATCCTTGAACAAATGCCCACATTGCCGGAGCCGCGTAAGCTAAAGCTACACCCGCAGCTACCTGTAATATCTGAATGAATGGCCCTGCATATTTAGTCACCAATTGAATAGCAGAAGTAATAGCATTCATTCCTAACACCAACGGCCCCTGAAACTCTTTCCCTGCTGCCACCTGAATTTCGGTGATTGAGTTATTTAATCGGGTTAGCGCAGCTTGAGCCGTGTTAGAAGCACCCGCCACACCTGCGGACGTTTCTGCCATTAATTGAGGGCCAAACTTGGTTAAAAAGTCGGTAGCTGATAGCGTCCCTGTTGAAATTAATTTATATAATTCCTGTTCGGTCATATTCATAGACCGGGCTGCAATCTGCATCGCTCCGGGGATTCTTTCAGCTAATTGACCCCGTAATTCCTCAAGACTAACAACCCCTTTCCCTGCTATCTGAGATATAGCGAGAATAGATCCCTCTAATTCCTCACCTGTTAGTCCGAATACCGTCCCAGCTTGCATCAGCCCCGACATCACCTCGTTAGTAATCATCCCCTCCATTGGGGTGTTACGGGTTGACGCTGCTAATTTTTTATAGGATTGTAATGCGGGTTCAATTGCTGATGATGTGCGATTTATTTCACTTCTTAAAAACCGCATTTGTTCGGCTCCTGCCCTTGTGCCACCAGACAGGAAATTAATAGTGTTTTCTAATACAGTGAATCGTTTTGTTACCTCAAAAGTTTGGGAGGATATGTTTTGTAATTGGTTTTGGAGAAAGCCAAAAACCTGAAATGATACAAAACTTTTAAAAAGGTTTTTAATTGAAATCCCTAATTTAGAGAATAAACTAGAGCCTTTTGACTCTATTTTGCCAACATCACCAAGGAATCGAGAGCTAGGCAAGGGCTCATCTAATTGTAAATAAATTGCTTCTACTTCTTCGCCAAACCCCTTTAATAGTTGCTTATCATCGTCTGATAACGATTCCTTGCTCAATATTTCAGATGTCAACTGTTTTATATTGTTTAATCTATTTGTGAGAATTTCTATTTCTCTCACTTGTGCCTCAACATCTTCTATATTGCTTCTACCCACATCGTAGGCTGCAAGATCCGATGGTGTTGCAGTCCCGTCGGACACCTTAGTGCCTAAACCACTCTCTAGGTTTAGTTTGGCAATTTCAACATCACCTTTTCTTTCTGTATTACTAAGATTTAATTCTGTTATTAGGTTGTCAATATTTACCTGAAACAATCCAAACGAATCTCTTAATTTTTCAAGATCATCGAAAGATTTTATCGACGAAACTATACCCAAGATGGCAGCATCAGCGCCTTTAATTGATTTTTCAACATCAGGAACTGACGACTTTCTTGATACCAAGCCTTTTATTTTTTGGAAAGGGTAGAGGAGTCCTTTCTTCGTAAACTCAAGGATTTGGCTCATGTCAGCATAAAGGATTTTAGCGAGAGCAGGAAATTCGGATTCCATCGTGGAGCGCATTTTTCTTGCTGCAAATATCCCCCCAGCCATAGCTAAACCACCTAAACCCAAAGCCCCGGCTCCAGCCATTAAACCCCCACCCATTAACCCCGCGCCACCGCCAATACCTAAACCACCCGGCATTAAACTACCTAACCCTGATAACCCCGCGCCACCGCCAATACCTAAACCACCCGGCATTAAACTACCTAACCCTGCTAACCCCGCACCAATTCCAAACATTTGACTAGAAGCCGGGACTAACATTGCTTCCGGTAATTTAATTTCAGAAAAATCAGGGAGGGGGATTCTAGTTTCTTCCTTTGCATCGTTACCAGGTAAATTGTATAAATTATCCTGTTGCTTTGCTATGGCTTGCCGAGATTCTTCTAATTTTTTCCTTGAGTTTTTTAGGTTGTTAATTCTTGCTTTTAACCCGTTGATCTCCTCAATGGGAATATATTTTTCTCTAGCTATTTCTTCAAGTGAATCTGCATAACCTTCTATTTGATTACCAAGATCTTCCATAGCCATATCAACCATGATCAGCTTTACATTCATGTCCTCAAGGTTTAGGTTGGGACTGTCCGCAAAGGAGTCGATCTCTTTCTTTATCTCTTTTATTTTTTGATTAAATTCCTTTGTTGAATCCGAAATATATAGTTTTATATATTCCATTTCGGAATCATCCATTAGTGGTTTATTTAGTGAAGACTTTCTATAGTCACTAACCCCAGCTAAAATCCCTTCGCTCCCTATTTTTTCTGCCAACTCTTTTATAATCAAAGAGGGATCTACGTCTCCCAACTTACTAATGGCTTCCTCTATAATCCTATTAATATCAACACCCTTTACAGATTCTGTTATCCCTGCAAATTGAGCGAGTGCCGACTTTTTAAATATTTTGGCAATATCTTTAAAAAGATAGTCTGTGGTCGCACTAGAAGATTTTAACCCTGAATTTAATCTCGAAGGAATTGGGGGTTGTTCAATCAATTCAGGGTTTGGTAGTTGTGGAATAACTGGCAGATCAATCTTTTCGGTGTAAGAACTTATTTGCTCTATTTGTTCAACTACTGTTTCAATAATTTTTCCGTGCTTTATAGCCATTTGCTGGGCTTCAGATTCGTACCTTTTTACGATTGGATCTACTGCACTAACAAGTTCATTGATCGGATCTATTTCTTCTAATAGATAGATAGTCCCGTCTATCTGTTCTCCAGTAACTCCAGATCTAAATGTTTCGTCTCTAGTTTTCTTGTCTTTAAAGCTCGTTAAAGCCTTGTCAAAATAATCAAAATCTTGAATATCCGTGGGGACTGACAACTCAACATCATCACGACTAACTGGAATTTCACCCACAATTCTATACTTTGTTTCTGGGGTAGTTAGTGCCTCTCTAGCTGCCGAATTATCCGGCAACGATCTTGCAAGCACAGAAGGGGCAAATGCAGTAACGTCGGATGTTTTCTTTGCAGATGGTTTAATGACAAATTGTACCGGGCCAGAGAAAGTATAGCCATCAGTTCCCGATGAAGTGAACGCACTAAATGTTTCTTTTTTTTCTGATGCTGGCTTGTAAGAAAAGTTTTCCGCCCAACCTCCAATACCTCTATATAAAGGATCGTTGGGTTGTAATACATTCAGTTTTTTTAACGCCTTTTCAAGCATTCCTATGTAAACATTTATTCGTTTTTCAAAATCACTTCTATTATTCTCAAATTCTTCCGTTGTAAAACGAGGTTGAACCTTGGCAAGCATATCATTATATGTACTAACCTCATCCCCTTCTACTTGTCTAATGGTTTCAGATTTTTTGTAGTTCTCTTCCGCTCTTGTTACGTCTGATTGAACAACAGGAGAATCAATACCTTCTCGAAGATATGAATTTAAAACATTGTCAAATTGACCTACATTTGTATATAATAGAAGTGCGGCGATTTCTTCGTCCGTCAAATCATAAGTACCTTTTAAATCAATGCCTTGAAATCTTGACGCAGCTTCTGACATCGCATCTATCATAGCCTCAAGCTCATCAAGACTAGCTTCGGGTTTCCGAAAACCTATTGCAAGTTTTTTTACTTTTGCATCTACTTCGCCAGCAGGACTTTTTTTGATGTCCTCAATCTGCGATTTCCCGTATTGCAAAAGAGGGAAAAAGTCATCATAAGAAAAATCTTTACTTCCATATTTCTTCGCTATTCCCATGACATTTGCCATGTCATCCTGAGCTAAAGCATCGTTAAATGCTTCTGGTGTTGCTATTTGCGCTCTTTTCTGTTTTTCTGCATATTCCTGATTTAGTTTTTCAACATATATATTAAATATCCCTTCGTTTTTACTTGCAAGTGCATTTATATCTTCAATTTGTGGCATTAAATCTTTTATTTCCTGTTCGGTTAAGTTGTTTAATCTAGGAAGGAAACCCGCCAACTGTTCGGCTAAAACCTGATAGGTTTCTACTACACTTTTTGTATATTGATCTATTTGAGCTGACATTTTAGACATAACGTCAGAATCAACACCGTAGCTTTTAGCGGTTAGTTCAATAAGTCTTTGTCTTTTCTTGATCGTATCCTGTATTTTGTCCTGTATGACCTTGATTCCACCAGTCCCAATAGATGACTGAGCTTTTGCTAGAAAAATACCTTTTGTTGTTGTACTGCTTTGCCCAGTACCTTCTATTTTTTTTGCAGCCCCAAACTTTTGAATTGCCAACTCTCTCGCTGCATCCTTAGCTTCATTTGGATACTTGGAGATAGTGGATTCTATCACTTCAGCTATTGTTTTTTCAACTCCTGATGTAATGTCAAATACGGTTTCTTGGAGCAACTCATCAACGTTAATATCTTGATTTGCTGAGTTTAAGGTTGAAACCGCATCCCCCGATGTTTTAATATCTCCAAAATTATGCTGTACAGCCTCAATAATTGCCAAGTTGATAGCACTAACAATTTTGCCTATATCATCAAAGTTTTCAGGAGTAGGATTTTGAAGAGTCTCCATTAAGTTTTTTTGGATAGCTATGTCGCCAGTTTGAGGAAGATAAGACACGCCATCCTCAACTGAGTCATACTGTTTTAAAATAGGCATCTTAGAAGCCTCTACAGACACCCCTGATGTCTGTTTTGAAATAGTAGCAACACTTTGATTAAACCATGTAGGGTTATTCTGTCTTGCTTGGGATCTAAGTTTTTTTAATTCTTCTTTACTGCCCGATTCTCTGATGGGTTTTGCCAAATAAGCCAATGCGGACAACTGTTCTGCTAATACTTTCTTCTGAAATTCCAATACCTCTACATGAGCAATTGATAGGCTTGTTCTTATATCAAGATTCGTTTTTAAAATTGCCTGTTTTATGTTTTCAGTGTCAGGTAAAGAAAAATCCTGAATTACATCTTTAACAGAAGCCAGTGCGTCAGCAACACTTTCTGCGATACTCGTCAAAGCGTCTTTTATCCCCTGATCCTCTTGGAATATCATTGAGATGTCATCGCTCAAAAAAGACTCATCCAATGATGCCGAATAACCATCTAATGCTACGTTCAATGATTCTGTTTTAGTGCGTTTTTGAAAAACACCCTGCAATAAATCAGACTTAGTATTTTGAGTTGCCTGAACCTCGTCTTTACCGGCTTTAATCTTTTCAATGGTCGGCTTGATTTTTTCTGGGATAGGAGCATCTGCCAACGCATCAACAACCCCATAAAAACTTTCATCAAGATCCTGAATACTTTTTTCTAAATCCGCCAAATACTTAATAGCTTTTTCCGTCTGAGCTTCTTTATCTTTTGCGAATGCCGACAATGTTTTAGCAAGGTCTTCATTCCCCTGTATTTCTGGTAAACTATTTAATTCTGCCTCTAATTTTTTTAATTCGTCGGGCGATGCCTTCTCTAGTTTTGCAGCCATCTTTAAGAAAAACCTTAAAGATTTAATCTCCCCTTCATATTTTTCTACATATTTTTTTCTTTCTTTATCAATAACCTCTAGTTCTTGCAAAAGGAATAACGCCCCTGATTCTTTTTTCTTTGCTTGAACATAATCAACTTTTTGTCGAGTTGACGCAGCAACCGTTTTCCTGGTAGACTCGTCAGGCAAGAAACTCTCTTTAGCTTTTTTAATATATTTCTCTATATCCATTTTTAGCCCTTTGATTATAGCGTCAATGGGCGTTCCTGTAGACCGTTTTTCCGTGAAAGACTTAGTTATACTTTGCAATAGGTTTTGGATTACAGTTGGTGCGCTATCTTCCCAAGCTCCCTGTAATATTGCAGCACCTTGCTCAACCCCTGCTTTTCCCATCTTCCCTAGTTCGGCAAAAAACTTAGGGAAAAATGTTTCAAAATCTCCAATATATTGCCCTAGAGACATCTCTAATTGCTGACTAACGCCCTGCCCCGCTTTCTGAATTACAGGGGCAACGAATGACACCACAGCGCCAGAAAATAGCTTTTCCGAAAACGATGTTTTTGTAGATAAAGTCGTTTTCTCTAGCACCTTTTTTAACGAGTCGTCGGTGATAGCTTTTTGGTTCGTGCTTTGTGCGTTCGTTTTTTGGGTTTGGCTATTTTTACTACTTTCTTTTCTTTGTCCCTCCTCTTGTCTGTGAATAACTGTAGTAGTTGAAGATATGGAGTATTTTTGAACAGACTTGGCTAAAGATTTTTGAGACTTTTCAATTGATTCCTTGCAGAATTTCAATGGTATGCAGAAATCCTTAAACTCCCTTCTGAGTTGGGCTTTTGCTTTTGATATACTTTCGTCACAAAACCTCAGAGGAACACAAAGGCTTTTGCTGGTTTTAAACTGACCTTCAAATTGTTTCCTAGCTTTTTCTACTGTGTTGGGATCAAGGGCCAATCTAGCACTAATCGGGATAGCTAATTTATTGTTTTTAGCAATCAATTCGTTAATATCTTGATTAAACTTTTTCAGACTTAATGACGCTTCAAACTCGACTGATCCTATAACTGTCATTTTAAATAACTCCTAATAATAATATGAATTTTGACCGTCAACAATGTCAAAGTTTAATTCTTTAGACTTGCTACCAATATAACCAAACCAGATCATCGTCTCTAACCTGTAAGGATCTGGATTATAGCTATAAAGTACAACACTAACATCATAACGCCCTGCGGGTAGGTTTTTAATGGAGTACGTTAGGTTTTTAATGTTTGTTTCAGCACTAAAACATTCTTTTTCGGCAATAAGTTTAGTTTTATATGTCACGAGCCAAACATACTCAGCGTTTTCAGTTCGTTCCCTTAATTTGACATCTTTAGGGCAAAACCAAACATAAAGAAAAGCCCGATCTCTTTCTATGTAGGGCTTCCATGTTGTATCAGGTTCTTTTAAAGAAATACTACCAGAGACGTTGATAGGAGAAGTGTTGCAGCTTGATAGAGTAACTAAGCAAGCAATGAATAAAGCCTTTTTAATGAATTTGATTAACATATCTCGACACCTCCAAAACTAACCGATAAATTTCCGGCTGTCCGGTCGTGCCATTCCCCGCAACTCTAATACTGCTAATAATGGGAAATGGGCAGGATGCGATCGCCATGTCTTTTGCTTCTAAAATGGTATTGTTTACGTCCCATTGTCGGATCTGAACTTCCCATCGGTCAATAACCGAGACAGACCCCATGTACTGATTGTCCTGCGGTTCAGGATAAAAGATCACTCCCTCTATACCCTTAACTTCCGTCCCTGGTGATGGGGATTGCTTGGCTCGATTCCCGACAATTGTCAATGCGGGTGCTGTCAATCCCCCCGCGAAATTGTATTGACCGATTTCAATTGAATCAAATAGCCAATTTCTGAGTAGAATAGCAGTATCTTGATAAGTGCAAATCATTATTAATTTTGGTTTTATTCATTTATTCTATATTAAACTATGGCTCCCGTACCCGCTGCTGCAAGATGCTCTCGATTTTTGGATTATCAGGGCAACGCTTACCCTGGTTTTATGAATCTGTCTTGTAATTACACCAGTTTAGATCAGGGCGGTTTGGTGACTTGGGAGGGAACAGCAGAGATAGCGTGGGTTCCGAATAATCCTACAAATATTGACAATCGAAAAAATCGGGTGACTTGGTGTTTTGGGCGGGTTGTTGATTTGAGGGTTGTTAATGATTCAGGAAATTACGAGCGTCCCAAGTGCATTCCTAAAATGTACATCTATAAAGCGTTATACAATCCCCATACGGAGCGATTAAGGCTTGAATTGAGGGATATATTGGGGTTGCTTCGAGATAAGTCTATAGATGATTTCAGGAATGATTTTGAGGAAGAAAATGATATTGAGACTGAAATCCCAGAGGAAGAAAAAGAAAAAATAGAGGCGTGTGGTTTTCCTGGTGAGGAAGATTACGACGAGACAAAATTCAATGATCAACAGAATAAGAAAAAAGATAAGTTTTGGTGGGAGCAGTGGCAGAAGGAAGGGACGGAGCAAAACATTATCATCATTTCCGAGATAATGCGGCGGTTGGAAATATCAATTCAGGGAACCGTGATGGGGTCAATTAGACTCCCTTACACGGTGTCAGGTTCTTTATTGTCAGTTTGCGGTGATTTAGCTTTTAAGAGTTTAACGCCCTCTTATATTTGGTCAAATTACGCGGGTCGGGCGATCATTTCTAGGATTAATATTGACCCGCCCCGTGAAAAGTTTTATGTTTCGGGAGTTGATGATATTGATTATAGTCCGGTAGAAAATGGCTTAAATCCCATCTCAGAATTGATTGTTTTAGGTCGGGTCAAGGAGTTGGATGATAGCGACCCCGACCCCGAATTAGATGAAGACGGAAACCCCATGAAGTGCGAGGTTATCACCGAAACGGGGCCAGAGACGGTGATTGATCCGGGTGGGAATGCCACCGCCATTATTGATTTATCTGTGACTACCATTTGCGAAGTCGTAACGCAATTTAAGAAAGTAATTACTACCGAGAGGAAAGAACGTTACGGGCTGTTATTCCCTGATTCCTTAGTCCCTGAAAGCAACCCTCAACAATGGATTGATCTAAGCTATAAAAAGACTGAGGAACAGTTCTATGACGCTTGTACAGGGGCTTTAATAAAGAAGGTTATAACTGAATGGAACCCCTGGGGGAAAGTTTTTGGAGAGTTTTACAGTAAACATTTAGATTTTGTCATAGATCCCGATGAATTTGGGTTATTAAACTCAGATTTTAGCACAACATTAATTAGTCCTTATGCTGATTACGCAAGTTCAGATCCGACATTAATTAAAGACAGAACAGAAACAGCTATATATTCTTACAAAAAGCAAAAACTTTGGAAAATAGAAACGACTGTAGAGGAGCATATGTCAAAAGTCTTAACAGATTACCATGACGCTTTACCCGCTAATAACATTTTTGGGGCTGATACTCTTAACCCATACAAAATAACAGCGTCATCTTTGGAACAATGGTACGAATGGGGTAACGGTCATCAAACCCATTTATTGATTGAAAGGGATTGTTTGAATAGACAAAATAGCGCGGCAGTGGTTAAAAGAGAGGAGTATTTAAGTCAAAGTTTAGCCGATCTTGGTGCTGACATTCCTGCATTTGAACAAGAGGTTTTTTCTCGGTTTTATGCTGTGGATAGCACAGATCCAGAAGGAACTCAAGTTCCAAGTATTAGGTTTAATACGGTTGTACTCCCTAAAAGCCTAATATCACCAGCAGAAAGATTGGCACTAATTGAGAAAAGAACCATAACAGAATCAAGCCGTGAAGGTTTAGCCAATCCCCCTGCTACCGAATATCTACCCAGGGGAAAAGCTAATAACGAAGTCAACAAAAACGCCACTGAAAAATGGATTGATAAGCCCGTTGTTTACCGCAAAAAGTGGGAAGATGCCAAAAGTTCTGAGTTTTTACCTAGTCGAGAAATTACCGATTTAGGGGAAGTGATCACGGGTGAAATTGTTAATGCCGTGGGAGAAGTTATATACTATCTAAGGCAGGGGCAAAGTTATATACATGAGTTGATTTTACCATTTACTCAAGACTGGATTTCTGGCAGTTTTAAACCCACTTTCAGGGTAGATGTAAAGGAATGTGAGGATGCTTATTGTCATTTAGCACATGGGATCAGTATGGACTTTTCCCAGAAGGAAAACTCACTTTTGATGGAGTTATTGTGGCTTGGTGAAACATCCGTTTCCACTCCCATAAGTTCACCCCAAAAAGTCCTAAGCTACAACATAACCTCGTTACCACCATCAGGAGAGGGTGTCTTATATCTTGAGGGTGTAGCAGTAACAAGCGGTCAAGAAATACCCGCAGCGAGTATCTCTAATTTAACATTTATCCCAACTACAACGTTTTCCGGCGCGACGTTTAGCTATGTGGCATCCGGGGGTATTGAGGGAACCCCGACCCCTGTTGTTTCACCATCGGCTTTGACTGTTCAATTAATCCCTAAAACGGGGGTAGCGTTAACAATCCCAACTACCAATCCAAACACACCCCCAACAGTAGCGTCAACCGTTGTTATTGACAATACTGTGATTGAGAATAAACCAATTACGCTACCTATAGATTTAGAAAGCAATTCTATTCCTATCGTGAAAGTGGTAGAGGATGATTTTACCTATAGCTATCAATTAAAAACCTTGTTAAGACGACTAAAGTCTAATACAATAGAGAGGTTAACATTGCAATCTAGCGATAGAACAAAAATCTATTTGTAAATAAAATGCCTAACTATAAAGCAAGTTTTTTTTGGTTCCCAAATGTGGCAGCAATGTCTAGTTTTTTGCTTGACAATACCGATGAAGATGGGTTGGTTTTTGCGGTTGGGGTAGATACGACCAACTGGAAAATTGCTACATGGCGAAAAAACTCTACCGCAGCAATTGACAACTCAGTAATTTATGCAGCTAACGGCCCTGGTAGGTGGGTGGTTTTAGATTCTACTCCAATATTTATACCCGTTTGGAACTCGGATATTTCTTCTAGTTGGAACTCCGACCTGATGACTAATTGGAATGTTGCAGGCTAAATCACAATTTCCCTGTATATCCAATATTGATCGTGATGGTAATTTTCTTATCTTCAACAACTGGTTTAGTGTCTTCTGGTTTAAATCTTCTACCCTGTGGCTTTTGTTCTATGGCAATAGGTGGGTAGCCTCTAACCAAAGACCCCACGGCTACGCCTCCCGATTTGATAGCTTTAGCTGAAAACCGATCAGACGGATTAGCTGTTGATTGGACATTCCAACTATCAGTATCAGGATTATAATAATTAACTCTATAGGGAGCGTCCGATGTTTTTGTTGTGGGATTGCTTTCAGGAACAATGGGATTGCTTTTAGGAACAACGGGATTGCTAACTGGTGGGGTGTTAAATTGTCTTCTAATTCGAGCGCGGTCTTTAAGCCTATCAGTCCCCGATTGAGAGATCAAAGAATCTCGCACCTGTCTAAGTTTTTCGAGGTCTTCTATCCCTGTTTTCTCTTTACTGTAGGGGCGATTGTTGATTAATCCTGTCATAATATTAAATAAGTATATTCTAGTAAAACATGAGTAAATACTCCCTACAGTATAGGTCGGCAAGGCGACGGGCTTTCGGGTCTGGCAGCTTATCTCAGAAACCTGTCAGCAAAGCTACAAGTCCAACATCCAACACGGCATCAAAAGCCTATTGGGAATCAGCTTCTTTTGTGGGATTTGATCCTGAGTCTGGGCGGTATATGGTTAGGACTTTAGGGGGTGAAGTGAAAGGATCTGATAGGATACCCGGAAACGGTGCGGAGTTTGGGGGTGTTGGCATCGGGACGGGCGGGTTGTTTTCTCAAGGGTTTTGGTCAGATTAATTAATAATAAACAGGAAATTAAATGGCACTTCGTGGCTGTGATTTAGAACAAATTATAACTTTTCCCACTTATCCATCGGAGCGTGGAAAAATGATTTTATACGTCCCTGGTTTTAATCCAGGCGTGGCGTTGGTAATTGATACGATTCCTAAAGGTGGCTACACCCGGCGCTATGTTCACGGAGCCGAACTTGAGTACAGTTATAACGGTTCTGCCGTGATTCGGGGTCAGTGTTTCACCCCTAGACTTGAATGGGAAATTGAGTGTCATTTATCACCACAAGGTAGAAGTTTATTTTGGGCGGCTGTCGAATATTCAGACACCAAAAGGAGAACCCCGCCACGGACTGGATACGAAATAACCTGTGATGATATTATGCGATCGCTAATTGAGTTAAATAGGACTAGGGCAAAAGCAGCTACTACTCAACCCTACGAGGTAATCTTTGGTCAAAGAATTGAATATTTCCCTAAATGTAATGTAATTATTCCTATCCCTGAAATCAAAGAGGAAAACTTAGGGAATGGCTATAAAATAGGATTCAAAATGCAAGAAGTGGGGCTGACAACACCATGACTTTAGGACAAAGAAAAGCCGATGATAAAATCAAATTTAGAGAGGAACAGCAAAATAAGTTAACAGCTTCAACTAAGACTAAAGAAGTTTTTCCCAAGACACAACCCGGCCCCCAAACCGCGTTTTATGAGACTAAAGCCGATATTGCTATTTATGGCGGTGCAGCAGGGGGCGGTAAAAGCGCGGCTTGCTTGATTGATGCGATTAGATACGTCGGGAAAATTCCTAACTATAATTGTGTATTTTTCCGTCGGACATTCCCAGAAATCTTTAACCCTGGTGCATTATTTGATGAGTCTCAGAGGTGGTATCCATTATTGGGTGGTGAAGCCAATTTAGTTAAGGCTCGATGGGTATTTCCTAAGAATGAGAAAATACAATTTGCCCATCTTCAACACGAAAAAACCTTAACCCAGTGGCACGGGTCACAGATATCTCGATTGTATTTCGATGAGCTTTGTACCTTCACGGAAAAGCAGTTCTGGTATCTACTATCAAGATGTCGAACTACACTCCCAATTAAGCCACAAGTCAGGGCAACTTGTAATCCCGACTCTGAATCATGGGTAGCTGATTTATTATCTTGGTGGCTCGGAGAAGACGGATTACCAATTAAGGATCGGAGTGGGATTTTAAGATGGTTTGTTCGGGTTAATAATGAATTGATTTGGTCTTTAGATAAAGATGAATTAAGATTAAAATATCCCAGTATTCCCCCTAAGTCTTTAACATTTATTCCTGCATCTATTTATGACAACAAAATATTATTAGATAATGACCCTGATTATATTGCTAATCTTTACGCACTGCATGAGATTGACAAGCAAAGATTGTTACTCGGAAACTGGAAAATTAAACCAGAAGCGGGGGTTGTATTTAATAGAGATTGGTTTGAAGTTGTTGATGATATCGACAGAGATGAGATTACACGGACGGTTAGATTTTGGGATTTGGCAGCTACCAAAACTAAATTAAGCTATTATACCGCAGGGGTAAAAATGGCAATATTAAAGGATAAAAGCCTAATAGTTTTGGATGCTATTTGGGAACAAACTACACCCGCCGAAGCTATTAATTTAATCAGAAAAACCGCCGAAAGGGACGGGAAAACTGTGACGGTGGGATGGGAACAGGAACCAGGGAGCGCAGGGATTATGGCTATGGAACAGATTAAGACATCTTTGAAGGGTTTTAGATGCAAACCTGTCCGACCCCAAGGGGATAAGATTCAAAGGGCTTTACCCTACGCAACCGCCGCACAGAACGGTAGGGTGTTTTTACTCAGGGGTACATGGAATGACCAATATATTAATGCTTTGCATAATTTTGATGGGAGCGGTAAACCTTTAGTTAATGACTTGACAGACTCAAGTAGTGGGGCTTTTGAGCTTTTGAATCGGATTAAGGCAACTTGGGTAGGGGTTAGTGGTAAGGATGTTTAATAGTTTTGGGGCAATTCAAATTAAGTCTAATAAACTCAATTGTTTAAATTCAGGTTTATTTAATTCTTTAATTTCTATCTCTAATTCTGAGTATTCCCTGGGTTGATTAATCCTGTCACAAGCAATATCAAAATATTCCTTTTCCTTTTCGATGCAGATATAATTACGTCCCAATTCTTTGCAGGCTACCGCAGTCGTACCACTGCCACAGAAAGGGTCTAAAACTATTCCATTCTCAGGGGTGATTAAAGTTATTAAATATTTCATCAAGTGACGACTCTTGACCGTTGGGTGAGTATTTTTAATCTCTCCACTGTTTGACCTATCACTAGGGGATGCCTTGGCTTGGTAATAGACGCTAGGGATGGTTTCTGGGTCAAAGGGGAGTTGTTTGAAGAATCTTGCCGCCGTGCCTATGCTTTTTGAAAAATGGTTTATATTTCCTTTTTGGCGTTTCCCGTAACAAGTGCCTCTTGTTACCTTGTCGATTGACGGTTTCTCTCCACTCGTACAAATCCCACTCTGTTCCCCAACAACCGTCACCGGACAATCAGGGCTATGATTCTCGCCTTTGCAATTAGCACCGCAGGAAAGGATTAGATTTGATGGGAATCTACCGGATGTCGATCCTCCTATCATCTTTTCTGTTTTATCGTGAGCAAAAGTCCCATAACTAGATCGATTGGTTGGATTACATCCCATTGTTCTGATCGTGCTTTCCGTCCCCACTCGTGATGCCTCAACATTCAAACCACCAACCCCATGTTTTAAAATATTTCTAGCAATACTTGTTTCTGATATAGGCTTTTGAACTAACCACCAACCCTCAACGGCTGGTTTTAGTGCCGGCGTTTTCCATCCGTCCCATTGTTTAGCTTCGGGGGATTTTGGGGTGGTTTCACACTCATTACGGGCTAATCCTTTCCAGCAATCATTTTCTCCCCAGTTTTTATAATTAGGTCGCTGCGTGCCATCTGGTCTAGTTTTTAGTCCTATAACTTCCCTTTCTTCCCCAAACAATTGATCGATTTGCTTTGAAATATCCTGACTTTTTGGAAATCCTTGGCCCTGTGCAACATGGCAAATATCAATAATTCTAAACCCTGCCAATTCTAAAGCCATACCCGTCCAGTGAGATGTTCTAGGGAGACTCCAAACCAAGCCACAAGCTCCGGGTTTCATCACCCGTAAGCATTCTGCCATTATCTCAGATAGCCAATTAATCCAGTTAAGCATACCCCCTTTATTGTGGTCAAATTCCTTTGACATAAAGCTAATTCCTGCGGGTGGATCACTTATTAAACTATCAAAATAATTGTCGGGAATATTCTTTAAAACTTCAAAACAATCCCCATGAATAATTTGATTTAGCATCTTAATTAATTAGCATTATTTAATATTATATCTGTTAAATAACCCCTAATTACAGGGGCTATTTAATCAAGAATTATCTTTAAGGTTCCCACGTCACGATTATATTAAGTTTTTTACAATGGGATCTGATCATATCTAAGAATGATTCCTGAGTCTCTCCATAAAGGTGTATTCTCTTTTTGTGACTAGGATAATAATTTCCATAAACAATAACCTGTCCTAGAGCGTGTTTCCATGCTTTTATATTTTTAACTTCGATCACTTCTGAGTTGGTCAGGATATCGATATTTCCTGCTAATGTTTTAACCTCTCGCTTTCCATCTAACTGTTTTGCCAGTAAGTCACTATAGTCCGATTCTTTTCTTAACCCTCTTGTTATTCGTGTAACCAAAAAGTCACCAAGATCAATTCCGTTTTCTTTGAGGTTTTCAATAAAGTTTAACGACAATCCGTATCTTGTCTTTGAAAGAAGACATCTAAGCTGTGATACGGTCAAAAGGGCATATTTTTGTGGGCGACCACCCTGACTGCCTTCTGAGGGTTTCGACACTGGAAATGTAACAACCCCAAAGTGTTGCTCTATAACGCTTTGATGCTTTTTGATAGTTTGGACTAAAGCCCGATGTTCAATCCCTAAATCCTCAGCGATCAATCGGGAATCAACGACTAAAGTATTATTCTGTGTAGTAACATTAAGATTAGACATGATTTACTCCGTTTCAGTAACTTGTGTTTAGACTCAATTAAAAGGCTTAACTTTTGATTGAGTTGTTATCATATTATAGCACAAATTAAACAGGGAATCGGGTTGATAGCATTCTGCCTAATAAATTTCCAGTGGGCATATATGAAACATCTACCATAAAACCATGATAGGATTAAGATAATTTTATCCTTATAAACAATGAGATCACCAAATCCCACACCAGGGAGAAATCGGATCTTTGAGAAGATATGGCGATTCCTAACTGTTTGGAATCGTACCGAGATAGAAGGGCAACAACGACCGCGCTCAGGGTGGCGTAACTGGACTTACAACGACACCACTCAAGAAGGGCGTGATTATGACCTTGAGATTCCTGAGATTCCCGTTAGAAACCCCAACCTAGCTACTCAGTTAATTGAGCTTCGTTATTGTTGCTCGGAGGCTGCAACTGCCTATGACGCTATCAATGGGGATGCCTGGACTTCCCACGATGGAGATGACCAGGGCTTTGATATTTCTGATACTTTGAATGACAATAAAACTAAGGTTGATCCAAAGATTCAAGAAATATTGAGGCGGGTGATTCGAGAAGTTTTAATGCCCTCAGAACCCAAGATTGTAGGAGAACGACTGTTAGCTTATGGCGATAGTTTTGCGTCCCTTGGAATCAATTCTAAGGCGATGCGAATTGAAAGGATTTTGTACCTCCCGACTTGGGAAATGTTCAGGCTGGAAACCAAACAAGGGGAGTTACTGGGATTTGAGCAACGAGCTTTGTTAAGAGATCCTAACCCGATTCAATTTCATCCTATCTCAATAGTTCATTGGAGATACCGACGCGACAATTTATATGGTAGAGCGTTGTTTCTTGAATGCTTAAAAGATTGGTGTCGGATTGAGCAGATCCTTGATGATATTGCCGAAGCCTCTCACGCTGTGGGGATCAACCCTAATATTCATATTCTCCCGTGCGAGTACGATGAAGAACAAGCTAATGAGTATAAAATTATGTATGAAGGGGCTAAAAATCAAAAGATTTTGACCGACCTTTATATGTATGGCGGGGGTGACATTAAAAAATTAAGTAATTCCAATCCTGATATCACCGCCCTATTGAAAGCGGCCGAGTTCTTTATGGCTCGATTTGTCAGGCGCTCAAGAATACCGCCCTGGATGTTGGGATTTCCTGGGATTGGTGCTAGAGAAATATCAGGGGGGCCAGAAAGAGCTTATGCTAGATTAATTAATGATTTCCGTCAAAGCCTGTCAACGGGTTTCAAACAAATCTTTAATTTAGAGTTGGCATTGCAGGGATATCCCAGAGAACAATGGCAATATAGAATTATCTGGCCAAGATTTTATATTGACCCATTTAAACAACAGTTAGACCCCGATCATGATGAGTCCAACTCTCAAGAAATTGAGGATCTTGACTATCTAAGCATGATTTCAACTGACAAATTAACTCAAGAACTAAATAAGGTATTAAATGGAAAAAATATTATTACCAGATGAAACTCTACCAGGTTTTGAATACTTAGATCAGCTTAGTTCCGTGACTGAAGATGATCTAAATGTTGCAATCAATGAGTGGGAAAAAAGGAATAAAGGTTCTGACTCTGAGAATATTTTGCAAGCGGAGGTGATCAATGAGTGAAGCCTATTTACAACTTAGAAAATCAAATCTATTGAATAGATTAGAGTCTGAGAGTCCGAACATAGAAGAAACCATAGAACAGATTGCTGAGATAAATTTAGCACTAGGAACGTCAAGCGGGGGCGGCTTTTCTACACTTGCAAAAGAAGCCACGTCAACGGCGATCAACGCCAAACTTCCATCTTTATCAAGTGGTAGAGTCCCAGTCTCTTTACCAACAATAACCGCCGGGTTAGATTGTAGATTACTAACAACAAATACAACAATTGCAACTGGTAGTTATTTCATTTATTTAAAGGTACTCGTAGGGGATGTAACTATTAATGGATTAACATTTTCATCCGGTGAAAATCTAAACTTTGAAGCCATTAATA
>JACCDO010532989.1_pt1 | contig 21212 bp, 10 predicted proteins | sample 7446101 | NCBI WGS metagenome assembly JACCDO01 (sample SAMN15323440, study PRJNA562643) | freshwater metagenome | isolation source: river surface water | place: USA:Blue River Watershed | collected 2017-08-16
GGTAATCCTAAAGTTAGTGGTTCAGGGTTTATTACATTTTCTTCACTATCATCAAGCAATAGTAATAGTAATAGTACTAATAATATTACAACAAATAGTACATCTCCTAGTCAAACTTTAGGCACAATATCTCCTATCTATACTGGAAATGATAATGATTTATCTGTTGCATGTAGAAAACTTTTAAAAAAAGATAGTATAACTAAACTAAAAGCAATAAATGAAATATTGGTAGTTATTAATAATGAAAATCAACGTTATATTAATATTGTTGATGATGTACTGAATGATTTTTTGCCATTTTTTATGTATATCTACATGCGATTAGTGTTTGATAATGATCGTAAAATAAGAGAAAAAATTAATTTTTTGTTACATAGTATTATAAAAATTGATAAAAGATTATTAGCACCATATATGAAAATACTAATTGGTCCATGGTGGTTAAGTGTAGCTGATCCATTTACTGAAGTATCCAAATTATCACTTGACTCGTTCTATTTGGCAATATTACCAAAAAAAAGACAATCTGTCTTATCATATTTATCTTCATCATTATTTGAGTATGTTTTTAAAAATTTGGACCATACGGTAGAAACGTTAAGTGATCTTTCACAGTGCACACGTGAAGAAGCAGAAGAAAGATATGAAAGAGTTATGGTATCTTCATTAGAATGTATTAAAGTCTATGTTGAAACATTAAATGACGAAGAAAATTTAAAATTAATTCAGCTTGATTCTGTTCTTAATAATAATAATAATAATAATGAAATTTGTAAAGGATATAAAAGTATTATCAATGAAAAATTATGGAAGAAAGCAATGCATAAAAATGATAGTATTCGAAAAGGGACTTATAAATTACTATCTACTACTTTTACAAAACTACCATCATTATATGAGACTAATTTTAATTGGCAAAGATTATCTAACATAATTATTAATATTTTTGATGAGTCAAATCCAAGCAATTTAGTTGAAATGTATAATTTAATATTAATTTCATTCAGTCATCATATTGTTGCATTAGAAATTTGGAAATATATTGATATACCGGTTGATGTAATACCAAAATTAACTAAAAATTTAACTAATTATAGAAATATTACGTTACAATATATAACATCATTAATTGGTTTGTTCCCATTTGATGAAGTATCAATTTCTTCGGTTTATTTAAAGAAAACAAAAATTAAAAATATGAAAAAAAATGAGTCAATTATAAGTAATTCAACAGTACTAGCTATTATTAATTTAGTAGATAGTCTTTTTACAAATAAATCTGTCGATCAGTTTGATTTGTTTTTATTAGAGAGGCAGTGTATTATTGAAATCTGTACTTTACTATTGTTAAGAAAATGTGATGTAGTTGTTGACAATAGTAATGGTGAGAATAATACAATAGATATTGCAATTAACCTTATGCAAAACTATGTATTAAATAGTTTAAATGATATTATTAGTACTATTTATAATCACACTGTTAGTTCATCAGTATTAGATTCGATTAAGAGATGTTTGGTACAATTATATAGAGGATCGTTAAAAGAAAGAAATTTCAACTATGTAGAATGGAAAAGTTTGTTTTGGGATTTATTTTTAAATAATAGTCTGTTTTATATTAATAATTTCGTTGTTCCAAAAACTTCGGTTGATGAAATTATATATGAAAAAGTATCAAACTATCTTATTATCATGGAGTATTTATACAACATATACTATGAATTTCATAGTGAACATGACAAAGAAAATATTGGGCTCAATAATATCGCTATTGAAATGATAGAAAAGCATACTAGTGCAATGGCAAATATTATTTCACAAAAACTAGTTATTTGTAATAACGATTGTACTCAAGCTATTGATTTGATTGAATTAACTACAATGATACGATCATTACTTATATATCGAAAATCTAGTAGTGTTATGTTATTACAATTGCATTCAGGTGACTGGATATATTTTATTTCAAAATGGTTATTTACTAATATTGATACAAGCGATGATACGTCTAGTCTTCTCTTCCGTTTTATTATGGATCAAATAAAAAGTATCTTATTATGCTATTTGCCCATTATTAATGAGACAATAATGAATACATTATTGAGTAAAATAGTAAATGGTAAATCAGTATTATGTTTGAATTTACTGATAAGTTGTTATCGTGCAACAAATAATACCACCGAATTGCGTGTAAGTAGTGATTGTACTAAAATATTCCTGAATACTTGTAAAAGCTTTATTTTGAATAATGAAATTGATGAAAGTGATTTCTTAGTATCCAAACATATAAAAGATAAAATATTGTTTATTGTTCAATTTGTTTTACAATTTCATTCTAGTTCAATTATAATTGATGAAATTATTGCATTGTTAATGTGTGAAGACTCATTTATTAGTAATTGTGTTATTTTATCACTTTATCTTGCTCACTTGAATCGTGTTGGACTTAATATTGTAAATGAAAGTATTGTTATTCCAGCAAGTATTACATCAGACGAAATTTACATAAGAAAAATTATGATATCTGTTATGCTGACCAATAATAGCAAGAGTTTATTTGAAGATTCTGATGAGAATGAATTGATATGTTCATGGTATGATTTGCGAGTAAAATTAATTCCATTACTTGATGCTTCTGCAATTTATTCTTTTATGCTAGATGCAATAGACCAATTAACTATATTATTTAATGATCAAACTAATTACCAGATTTTATTCGCTCGCAACTGGTGCCAATATGTAATTGAGTTGATTCATTTATCGAATGACAAAAATGTAGCTATCCTTAATAAACTTCCGATATTTAGTTGCAATTATTGGAAGTTAAGAAACAAGTGCAATATTCTTTGTAATAATTTTCAATGTGCTGATGACTTGTATCGGCAGCGTAATAATAAATCTATTTTTTGTGCAATACCAGTTAGCCTAAATATAGATTTATATTGGGAAATTTTAGATTCAAATCTTGATAATCACGATACTCTATGCAATAGTTTGGTATTAAATCTTTTAAATGAAGTATCTGATCTAGTATATGAAGAAAAAGTTATTATGTTGAATACTTTGGTCACGTCGTATGAAACTATTTACAGTGTGAAGAATAGTACAGAAAATACAAATAAAATATTTATATCATTTTTAGAATCTTTAATATCATCAGAGAAATTGAAAGTGTCAAGTATAAATAATAATAATTGTTTTGATAAATTAGTGTTAGATCCTATTTTATCCACGGATATTATAAGTAGAGGTCAAGAATTATATTATGTTAATTTTTCTATTCATGAAGTTGAACCTGCAGTATTATTAGAAACGCATAGGGAAACTGGAATTGAGCCATTTTATACTATAAAATTACTAGTCAGTGATAAAGAAATACAAACAGAGCGTCATAAATTGTTAGTATCTAGACCAACTCGTTTTGTATTGAATAATGTTCATGATAAAGAATTAAGTATATGCGACTTATTGTGCAAATGGATCAAAACTGTATTATTTCCAATGTTTAATGATATTCGTAAAGAGGATATACGTGAAGATATATTGATTGATATATTGTGTCAATTATATAACATTATTGCTAACTCTTGTCATGATAGTTTAATTATTCGTTACATTTGTTCGATGTATAAAGATTTATTGGTGGATATATTCGGAAAAGTTGAATCAAATATAATTAATATAAATTATGGTTTAAAATTGTTACGTGAAATTTTATCCAATAACATAAATTCTAATGATATCTTGTATAAGATATTAATTGGAAATGGTATTTGGTTACTACCAATATTTCAGTCACTAAAATCAATTAGCGTTAATGCAATTAGTGCAAAATCTACTGATGACGATGATATATTGTTGACGGTTAATATTTTTAATGTGATGACTATGTTTGTCGAAAATTTTCAAATGCGTGAATGTCATCAACATTTGTTATCTTGCATACAATATATTGTCTTTATGGATGGCAGATGTAATAAATCTGTTCAAAATTTATTACAAAATTGTTTATTTAATTGTTGTAAAATATATTGGAATGAAAGAAATATTCTATCATCTAACACAAGAGTAGAGCATAAAAATAATCCATTTTTAATAAATTATCATGGAACTGAATTCAGTAATATTGAGGTTTCAGCATTATCTGTCATTTTTAATGCATTTATAAATGATGGAGTAGAAAATATTTATAAAAATAATGCTGCATTAGCAATATTATCTTGTTTCTATTCAAAAGATATTCATCTTAGTAATGGTATTTTGAATAAGATATCAGTTGATAAAGATTATGTTAATATTGAATGCAAATTAATATCTATTATTAGTAATACCGTAAACTATTGTAAAATAGTTTTAGCTGCTATAAAATTATTAGAAATTGTCACGTCGTTGGCAGTATCTCCATTTTTTGTAGATGTCGTTAATAATTGTAATACTTTTATCAATAATGAATTAGAAAAGGATGTATCAAATGAAGATTTAATTGACGCTATCCAAGATGATGCCGACTTAATTGAAAATGAAAATAATAAAATGTTGTTAGATATTGTTGGAAATAATATTTTGATTAGTGAAATATCCGAAAAAATTGATGTCATTAGCACAAATTGTGATCAAGAATTTATTAATAAATCTATTGTGTCATTATTATTGCTATGGATAATATTACTTCAGAAAATCGATACATGTTCAACAGTATCAGGTTTATCATCAATACGTTCTAGATGTGGTCTTTATTTGCACCATAATAGAATGTTACAAAAAATATTACATATCATATTGAAATATTCAAATGATTTTTTGCAATTCAAATCATTGGTAAAATCATACAATGTCATATTTACTGCAAATAATAGTGATAAATTTGATTTTGATGACAATTCTATTCAATGTATCATAAATTATTCGTTATATCGAACAATTTGTACATTTCCTGCAATGATAAGAACTTGGTGGTCAAATGATTGTAATCGATTAGAAAAACAGAAAATAAGTAAATTTATCGAAACAACTTTAAGAAAACCTTTATTAAATCGTGAATTATTAATTATTGAAAATGCATTTTTACATAAACTCTGGGATCCTAGTGTATTTACTATTAAAGGTAGTAATATATCTGGTGAATTATGTGCATCTTTAGTTATTGAAGATGGTCCAAAAGTTGAATTAAGCATTAAAGTGCCTACAACATATCCTTTAAATAATGTCGAAGTTGAGATAACAAAAATAGGTATAGCTGAGAATCGTGTTCGAAGATGGATATTACAAATTATACAATTATTATCAATGCAAGATGGTACTGTATTAGATGCATTATTAATGTGGAAAAAAAATGTTGAAAAAGAACTTGATGGTATTGAACCATGTCCAATATGTTATTCGATTCTACATCCAAAAACTATGTCATTACCTAAATTAAAATGTCCAACGTGTAATAATAAATTTCATAACCAATGTTTATATACATGGTTTAAAAGTAGCGGTAAAAGTAAATGTGTTATATGTCAACAGCCGATGTATAATTAAATACGTTAATTACATTATAAGTCATGGTTTTAATGCTTGTCATCTCTGTATAAATTGAGTTTTGAGTGGACAACGTATATATGGCCTTATTTGCCGGTACCGGTACCTTCAGCCAAAAGTTTTGACAATAACAACTTGACAGTCTGACTTGACTGTCTGAGTGACAACCTAACTTAGTTGGTAGTTGACTCAAATCGTATAAGTTTATTTCATAAATTCACGAGTTCCTAACATTGGTGGAACGCAAATCACTTATTTTCCGTCATTGAATGCTGCATAATCCTGCCTTCGGTTTCGGTCGATTTGGTTTAGGTGCAGGATTAGGAAATGAAAATGAAATACATAGATTAGATCAACCATTGTCAAATTATGATGTAGCAGGTGTTCCAACGGGAGCATGGTCATCGAATTTATGTGACTGTTTTTCAAATTTAAATTCGTGTATTCTATCCTTTTTTTGTCCATGTATCATGTTCGCACAAGTAGTAATTAGATCACAACCACCGTTATTAATAGCATACAAAAATTCATTTCAGTGCTTTCGGAATACAACGGGATATCGTATATTTATTGATGTATTCTTTTGGTTACTTTTTTTAGGAATATTACTTGTTATTATCATGATAAATTTTTCGAAAAAAATTTATACATTGAATATATATCTCTATGGTGTGATAATAATATTTTTAGGATTTAGTTGGTCCTTATTTTTTTATTTTAATTTTATATTGAGAACATCATTTAAAGAAAAATATTTAATTACTAGTGAATTACCTTGTTGTCAATCAATTATGTGTTTTGAACGATCATATGATTTTATAACAGCAATTTTATGCTTACCATTATCATTATCTCAAATGGCTCGACATGTTTTTCAGTATGATCGTTGGAATCCAAAAATTCCAATATTTTATATTGGAGATCCACATAAACTTCCACCATTGGATAATCTTTTAGCCAGACCAAATAGAGCTGACAATGCTGGTTTAACTTATGATGGAAGGTTACATCAGGCATCCTCCGAATATACTGGTGCTGCCAATAGAATTTATAATCAAAATCTAGTAGAGGCTCAACTTCAAGATAATCAAACCCGTGAAATCGGGGTAGTAACAGCAACGCAAGCAAGTGCCCCATATGCAACAATTCCTGTTGCGACAGCGTCAGTTAATAATCATATAGTATATCGCGCTGATGGTACCAAAATTAATTAGTGTGTATTTTGTTTTATGTATTTAGGTTTTTATATAGATTTGTTTTATGTTCCACTACCTAACTTAATGCCGGTACGATTCCGTTTTGGTTTTTGTCAAAACTCAGAACAATACATTTAAACCTGGTATAGGCAAGGTTTATCCTTGTCAGGTTGCATGGCGCCTAAAGTACAAGTACCAAGTAAGGGGGTAAATGTTTCCACTAAAAAAAGTACACAATCAAGTGTATCCTCTGTGGGTTCTACTGGTACTACTACCAAAGGTTTAAATCTAAGTGAAAAAGAGCAAATTAAACAATCTGCATCAAAGGTTGCAGCATCGTTAGAGAAAACTAAGCAAAATTCTCGTGATTCAACACCAGTTAAAGGTAGACCAGGCTCTGTTTCATCACAAAGATCAGTTGATAGCAATGGTAGTAAAGGTGGTAAAAAAAAATCTGGTAGTATTAAAGGAGGTAAAAGCACAGAAAAGAAGACAGATTCTCCTTCGCCAAAAAAGGAAGAAAAAGAAAAACCTCCAATGATATTAGAAAAAAAAGTTCTTACAAGGGCTGAACAATTAGAATTGGGTAAAAGGTTAGTAGAAGCAATTGTCAATAGTGATAATAAAAATTTTAAACGAATTTTAGGAGGTACATTAACAGGTGAAATATTAAATTGGGCTGGTACTGATGGATTAACTCCAATATTGATGTCTATGCAAAAAGGTAGAGCAACTTGTGAGGATTTCGTGACTGATTTAGTTAAAGCTGGAGCAAACATAGAAAAAAAAGATCATAATGGTATGACACCACTCATGTGGGCTGCAAAAAAAGGATATGTGGAAGTTGTAAAGTTATTACTTGATAAAGGGGCAGATTGGGAACATACAAATGATGATAATAAAACCGCATTTCAATTATCAATTGACCCTTCTGCTTCGTCGTTAATAAAAGCTAAAATAGATGCCAAAGCTGCTGAATTGAAAAGATTAGCAGAATTAGCTGCGGGTACGGCAATTTATGACAGTGTTAAAAATAATGACATACATAGTTTAAGAAGGTTAGTTGAAGCATCTCCGCATTTAGTTTCGTGGAAACCATCTGCTAATGCTTTAACACCATTAGCTGTTGCCGTTAATAATTTGAATTCTGATATTGTTGAATTTTTGTTATCAAGAGACGGTGTTGATAATTTAGGTATTGATAGTCAAAAACGCACAAACTTGCATCGTTTGTGTTCATTGCCTCGAATACCATCATTTCCTACTACGAAAGCTAGTAGAGATAAGGAAGAAAAACGACAAAAATTAATTCAATTAATTTTGAAAGTAAACCCAAATCAAGTCTCTATGTATGATATGCAAGGATTCACACCTTTAATGTATGCTACTGTTTCAGGTTATGAAGAAGATTTAAAAGTATTATTAGATGCTGGTGCTGATATTGATCAAAGACAAATAACATACTATTTATACAGGGGCACTCCTGCTCAAAGAAAAAATAATGGTGACACATGCTTAGTAATGGCGACTAGAAGACTTAAATTTAATATAATTAGGATACTAGTTGAATACGGAAAAGCAGATGTGAATATTCATGGTGAAGGTCGTATGACACCATTTATGTGGGCAGTATGGTTTTCAAATCATGAAATTATGGCATATTTAGTTGCTGCCCGAGCTAATGTCAACTTACAAGCTGATTTCGGCGAATCTGCTTTATTTTGGGCAGTCCAGCGACACCATTTGGATACTATTAAAACGTTACTTAATTATACTCGTGTTCCTGCTGATGAAGATTTATTTTATAAGGTAGTTGAAAAGTATAAGGATGAACTGAAAGATGTTTTACCTACAGTTGACAAACCAACAAAGCCTAAAATAAAAAAAGCAAAAAGTAAAAAAGGATTAGCTCCTTCTAGTGCAACTAAACCAAAAACGTTTGATGATTTAATGGAAAAGAAAAATGCCGAAGATAAGCAATTATTAGCTGACATGGATGAAAATGAACGTAATTTGGCAGAAGAAGAGAATAAAAGAAAAACTATCAATGTTGATTTGCCTGCCCGTAATGGGGCAACGCCATTTCTTTTATTATGTAGGCATGCTCAAGTAATACCTAAAGCAGATTTAATTCAATTGGCTGAATTATTTATTAAATACAAAACCAATGTTAATGTGATATCAACTGATAAATTGACACCATTAATCTGGGCTGTAGTTAATCAAATTGCGCCATTAACAAAGTTGTTACTCGAAAATGATGCAGATCCTCATTTAAAAAATAGTAATGGATTCAAACCCGTAGATCTTACTGATAAAACAGAATTAATTATGATGTTGCAAGTTGCAATGGATGCCAGAGATAGAAAAAATGCTTTCGAAGCATCCGCGCGAGCTGCAAATGGTGGATTAAATCAAAGTGAATTTCCTCCAGCCATAGTAACTACCCCAGCAGTTGTACCTACCTCTGTAGAGAAGAAAGATCAAAAGGTTACCAAGCAAAAAGATGCAAAAAAGAAGGATGTTATTGTTATATCAGATGGACTTCCAGTTATTTCTACAGACAGTAAAGGTAGAAGTGATTCAAGTCCTGATTCTAAATCGAAAAGTGGTAAAGGGAAAAGTGGTGGTAGTTTTGCAAATGATTCCGATTCTAAAGGCAAAAGTAGTAAAGGAAGACCAGGGAGTATATCTTCGCAAAGAACTGTTGATAGTTCCGACAGCAAAGATACTGAAAGTCTAAAATCTGATAGTAAAAGTTTAAGTAGTAATGCCACCAACAAAAATAATTCCAGTGTCATTAAGAAAAAAAAATAATTTCATCATAGACGTAATTACATAACCTTTATCATTATATTACAAAATTTTACTATTTTATTTTATTTTATTTATAAAATTGTGTTAACTCTTCATCAAGTTGGATCCATGATTCATTAAATAATTTGCCTGAAATAATACGTCGCGCCATATCTAATTTTGGCTCTTTATTCAATGGATTGTTGCACAAATCTATTGTTTTCGCCTAATTATTAAATGATAAGTAAATATGATATCATAAAAAATAAAAATCCATCCGTTACATGTTGGGATGCTATCAACAGTGACTAATCTCAGTTGAAAGATGGTGATAATTGTTTTCTTCATTTGGATTTTATAATATATATAACATACCTTTTCTTTAGAATCATCTGAGCACCAAGTTTCACACCACAACCATTCTTGAGGTAATGAATGTATAGGAACAGCGTGTTGAGCATAGTTTGGTAAATCTTGATCAAGATTGGCCAAAGAATTAGGATCTCTGGCTAATCCATCGTATACTGCTCGTAATTGGTCCCCAACAGCTAAACGCCTATAAATAATATTGAATAATAATAATGATAATAATAATAATAATAATGATAATAATACTAAGTAAACATATCCTCAGAATGTTGGGACCATTCGTCGACATTTGTATATTCAGTCGAAAGATGGTGATATGGTTTAAGTATCATCACTGGATATTTATTATAAAAATATATTTGTGTAAGAAATTACCTGAATTTTTGAAGATCGACAACATACAATGCAGAGATATGGTACGGTTTGCCTCTTAGATGATCATTCCAGTATCCTTGACGCCAAAATTGAAACCCTAAAGTTTCTTTACGCGAATCACAGAATGGAACATATCCGTAGGGTTTACCATTTAGATCCAAGTCCCATAATTCTTTCAAATCTGCTCGAACAACCTGATCTGCATCAACATAAATAACCTTTTTGACTGATAATGGAAATAAGACATCTAAAAATAGTATCTTATATCCCCATATGATACGCTGTTTTTGAGTTTGTTGAGTCAACCATTCTGGCCATTTATATGTAACATAACCAACTTCGAAACCATAATACTTAGCCATAGCTGCAGCAGATGCTTTGAAAGATGGTGACAAATAATTTTCAAATAACCAAAATTTTACTGGAGCAGATGTTCGTTTTGTAACACTTAGCATCATGATACGTAGTAGGCGTTCATACATATGTCCGGTAGCTAAAGAGAAGACATGGATTGTTTCATTTTTTGAGACACTTTCAGAAGTTCCAGACAGCATAGATGTAAGGGAGGACCATACTTTAGATTTATTGCCTTTTTTTGCATCACTATCACTATCTTGTAATAATGGAATATTATCCATACCATTTTTCTTCCTTACTACTAATTTATTTAATGTATCTGTAAATGATTTTATTGCTATATATAACTCACCACCGGAACTTCCAGCATTATATGACGAATCAATGTCATATAATTCTGTTGCTCTTCCTTCTGCTAATGATAGTTTCCACAATCCCGGATTAGCTTGTAGTTGAAAATAACCTAAATTTTGCATAACTAATGTATCGGTTGAAACATTTCTATTTGTATTATCTAATGTTAACACTAATTGTAAACCATTTGGTGGATTCATTTGTCTACCCGAATATAAAAATTGAAAACATTGACCTGCCGCTAGTATGTTTTTTAATGTATACGTAATTTGAGTATTAACACTACCAACTGTATCACCACATCTGGTATTGTCACACATAAGATTATCAATATCTTGAATAGCAACTGACGCTTGAATATTCCATGGTTCAGGTGCATCAATTCTAGTTGTTAATATATGTTGTTTTGGTAGAGATTTAAATGTTGCTACTGCTTTATCTTGATCATGAGCTGATAAAACGTAACGATAAAAGTTTTGAAGTGGAAATTCTGTCAATTCTGGTTCAGCAGCTAAAATTATTGTTTGATTCAGTTTTAAGTTTTCTCTGATTAATTGTATTAAAGTAGCTGCACGCTGTCCAGCTAGTGATAATGGATCTATTATATAGTGAATATTAACACCAATATCATTATTTTCAATCATATATTCATTACTTCGAGGCTCTACACTAAAAACAAATTGAGGTGGTATAGTTTCATCACTTTCATAAAGCTGACTTAATAATGAAGGAATATTAAATCTTCTAGTAGTGCTACTTGAATATTGTCCAATATAACTGTTAACAGATAAATAATCAATAGAACTTATTTTTACGGACTCAAGTATTTGATTTAAAATCAATCCAATTCTAGAGTATTCCAATGACGCAAACAATTGATAATCTAGTTCATTTATGATCTCAGATGATGAAACCTTGATTAAACGACTATTGTAAATAATATAATGACTTTCTAATAAACCATTAACTACTTTAATTTTTTCGCTATTTTTCTTAGTTGAAGAACTCATGATTGATAGTAAGTTTTTACTTTTAATAGAAATATCTAGAATGAATTTATGTAGCAAATCATCTTCCATTATGACTGATTGAATAACAGTTAACACATCAGTTGATAAAAGCGAAGGTAAACGTTTTGCAATTATTTCGGAAACTAACTCATTATTACGTATTCCATCTAAAGCTGAAATAATTGATTTTAATTCGTTAGGTAAATTTAGCAAATATGCTATAAGTCCCATTTGTCTAATATTTTCGTTTGAAACGCATTCAGTTGTACTTTGACACTGATTAAAACTTGCAACAGATGAGTCAATAAATATATTAATGCTCATTTGATGATCCCCCTTATGATTTCCTTCATCATTATCATCCGTTAACCATGTTAATGCATTTCGAATACTTGCATAACCAGAGGTTGTTGGATTAATAATTAGAATAGTTGAGTTTCTAATGCTAATATTGTCTACTGATGGAGATATATAAGACATATTTGATACCAAACTTATTACTTCTGACGAAGTTATATCAACATATTCAGCTGTTTGGTCAAGTAATGGATGATATCTAGGATAAGCACCATTGTATTTTAATAATGCACCAAATATAGATGATGTAGAATCAGTGATTACTCCTTGTTGATACAATGAAGTAACAATATATTGTTCCTTTCCAATAATACTCATTAGAGCATTAGACATGTCACCAGACGGTTTAACAATACCATTAAGTGAAAATGTATTAAATTGAAGTCCACGATTCTCTAAATATTGAGTAGTATTAGTGATAAATGAGTTATATGAATTTTCGTTTTTAATATCATTCCCAAATGTAATTATATCCTTTTTAGTTAATTTAACCTTTTTACTGTTATAATTTGTCACAACACTACTAGCAAATATTTCAATAATTTTTTTCTCATTCAAGGTTGATAATAATTCAATAATAATATCATTTGGTGAAGACGAATCAGCATTTTCTTGATATGACTCAATAATTAATTCAGCAATATTAAAGAAAAATGAATTAGCAGTGTATAGACCATATTTATCTTTTGCTGCGGCATATAATTTCGTAATTAATTCACTCACACGAATACGTTCGATATTATCATTTCCTTTATAGTCAACTCCTAGTACAAAGCCTATTCTCAGTGGCCACTGCTGTTGCCAAATCATTTGTAATTGAGATACTAAACTTGCACCTTCAATAGTCATAATATCAATATTTGCAATTAAAGTGTATAAATTTTTTGCAATAAGTTGCATATTCCATGAAGGAAATAATAATTGTCTTAAGGTTTTCGGCCACTGTTTATACATATTGTCTTTTTCCAAATTATTAACAAAATTTACGACATATTTTCCACCTCTACTAACATCGATACGTATAATATTTTCCATACCAACCATACTATTACCGTCTTTACTACCGACAACACTGGCAAAGTCTTTAATTTCATTTTTTGTATTTTGATTTAAATTTATATTACTTAATTTTCCCATGTATTTAATTTCCTCTTTAACTTCATTTAAGAGGTCATAAACATTAAATGTATTACCACTAAGATCAAATCTGATACCATTTATAAATATAGCATTGTTTGGAATACCATTTGATGCAATAGCTTGTACTAAAAACGCCGCCTGGTCTCGGAATAAATTATCAAATTTAATGGATGAGATTGAGGGTGCTTGCATTGGAAAATTATGGGCAATATCTTCTAATTTCACTAACCCTTGAATATTATCATTTTTTGCACCATTTTTTGCAGCTTTTATTATCGCTACAACAGTTTGTAAGCCTAAATCTTTCATTTTCCAAAGTTTCATTGATTCTTTATTATTTTTATTTACTAGGTCATCTTTAAGTAAACTTAATTCTTTTTCCAAATCAGGTCTATTTTTATAAATAGTAGAAAAAACAATACCATCAATTTCTTCACCATCGGTAAATGATACAGATTCTTCAAGAATTGAATCATTACTATCAATGTTATCAGGTTTGCGATCATCTACATTTTTATATTCCATATTTTTGATATCTAATACTACACCATATCCTTGTAATCTCATGTCATTTGTTATAGTTTCCATACCAGGAAATGCATGGCGAAAAGAATATATCTTGTCGTCACCATTTTTTATTATATCGTTATGTAATGAACAAAATGATGATGAACCTATTACACCATATAAGCTTATACGTGGTAAATTAGAATAATCTCTGGAGTTATAATAAAAGTGGTCCCAACTTTCCTCATTTACAAAGTTATTATTATCATTTATATTCATAATATTTTCTGGGAGGTTACAAGATACTTTATTAGGATATGTCACAATATATGCATTACCATTACATGGATTTCCATAAGGTTCAGCAATAGACTGAAAAAATTTGACGGTAGGAGTATATGCTCCTATACCAATTAATGTATCCATTAGAGAATGCATTGATTTGGGTGCAATATTTTCACTTATATCAACAATTTGTACTTGCAATTCTGCTAATATTTCACTATCTAAATTTGTTGATGTATGATTATAATGTATACTACTATCAATTTTACTAATAATATCAGCACGATTACATAATATATCTACAAAATTAGTCAGAAATTTGGAATCTATATCATTTAATGCTTCTGCTATTTCACTTATAAATGATACTGAATATCTAGGCCAATTGGAGGATTTAACATCGACGTGAATGTTGCGACTTCGCACATTATTGATTTGAAATATAATACTTAACAACAGTAAAAACAAACGGAACCGCGACATAGTTGTGCTATTTACACTGACTATTGCATGTGATTTTACAGAGTTACTGCCTAGTTCTAGTTTCTGGAATATCGCTGGTAGAATTCGTGGTTCAGTTCCAATAGGTACCGGAACTATAATTTTCCAAGATTGGTCATTCACTAAAAATATTTCCAATAAACCTGTTAATGACAAGTGGTATACATTTTTTTCTTACTATAAAGTATTATTTAATTACATTTATTATATTAAATTAAATTAAAAAATTTCCAAGCTATTGGAGTAAATACACAAACTACACCTAAACACCCATACACAATTAAATTTTTTGGTATATCAACATAATAAGCTTTCTTAGGTAGTACAGCTTCACCAAACACATCAAGTAATTCATCTTTATGAGGGACAATAATATTCGTATCAAATAATGTCAATAGTATTTTTAATGCCATAAATCTTGATATAATGTATACTAATATAAAAATAATTCCACCAACAACTCCCCGCATTATTAATTTATTTAAATTATCATATGAATAATTATAACTGTCATTAGAAGCTTGTAACATATAAACATCAATAATTTCACTATAATAATGTCTACAATACCATAATGACAATGCGCTACCCATCCAAGTGCCAAATACAATAGATGATGTGGAATAAGATGATGTCCAGGGTCTAGCCCTGGGATAAATTGTTAAAAATAATATAACTAATAATATAATATAGTAACATCCATTTGAGTCATTATACATAATATCATTGAAATAATCACCATAATAGTTTAATGCTAACAATAATATTAATCCTAACAACAATCCACCAATAATATCAACTAATGAATGTACGCCTAAATATAATCTACTAAAAATAACTGATAATGAATAAAAACCAGTTATTATATAATGATGTGTAAAAATATATTTATTAAATATTCGATTTATACTTAACACAACTGCTAGCGGTAACAAACTACTCATAGAATGAGTTGATGGAAATCCTGGTTCAGTTGAATGACCAATTTCTAATTTAGCAATTTTAATTATTATTTTATCATCTTTATATACAGCAGGTGGTCTTGGTAAACAAAAAAAATCTTTAAAAACTTGTCCAATTACTAAAATAACTACAAAATTTGTCATAAATGCCATTGTTATTTTAGGATCAGCATACCAAAATAATAAAGGAATAAAATAAAAAATATCTTCACCTAGTTGTGAAGATATTAGAAAATATTTATTCCAAAATTTTGCAATTAATGTATTTTTTATTGTATTTTTATCTACATCAATCTGAAATAACAATTGAAATGATCGTATTAATTGGTTTGTAAATGGTGACATCACATAAGGCAATAATAAATTGTGCAGAAACAAGAATAAAGGATTCGATGGCTTTAAAATCAACTGCCTGTCATGATCACCTAACTTATTCTTTATTGAATTTTTAGATTTATTAACTTTAGACATTGATACTATGCTGAAACGCAACTATGGCACGACAACGTTATGCGGAGAGTTCAGAGGAACAATAGACTATGCCTATATGGGTTCAAATTGTAAAGGGATTAATAAACCCAGGGTACCGTAGCCGGTATTAAAGGATGATTACCTAGAATGATACAGCAATTGTAGCTTCTACAGTTAGAGAAAAAAATCTAAAAGGTCTTATATTATCAAGCACTTTGGGAAATTCTATAAGTTCATCCGAGGTTTACATACAGAAACCGGAACTCTTTCAGATTTTGAAACATTTCCAAATTGATGAAAAAAGATAAACTAGAAGGGAAACAAAAATGTCGTTAGCATCAAGGTTACGAGAGAATATTACAAAACAAGATGAAGAGCAAAAGTATGATAGTAGTTTTCCCATGAAAGATCGTACAAATGTTGTTAAATCAAGTAATAATTTACCTTCACCATTAACAACTATACCATCTACACAAATAGATGAGATTGTTGAGGATAAATTTATGCTAGGAAATGTTCATTCATTATTAGGCAAAGGTATTACTTATATATAACTTAGCTTATATCGTCATTCCTTATTTTAAAACATAATATAGAAAAAAGTGTTCGTAAATTAAAACACAACTTAATAGAATTAGTATTTCAAATTAATCCTATAGATGATATAATAATAACTACACCTATTGAAATTATTTTACATATTCCAAATGATTATTATTCAAATGGTAATATGATAGTACTAAGTAAAAATAAAGAAGTATTCTATAATATTTTGGAATCAAATAATAAGTGTAAATTTACGTTAGAATCGCATGAACAAGGTTGTATAATTCATTTTCCTTGGTTAGAAAATAGTAAGTATAATTATCCTATAGCAGTATGGTTTTACACGGTTAGAAATTGTCTTCGTATTCCGTCATTAAATTCTTGGACAACTCCATTATTAATATCAAAATATTTACCTAATATTGATAATTTAGTAAATACTCCAGGCATAATGAATAATAAACAATTGTCATTAATTGCTGGTGCTGGTAGAACAAGAGGGAAAAGACCATATATGGAAGATGTTGACTTTACTTTTCCCTCAATTCGTGTTAATGAGCGTTATTCTGTTGCTGTATACGGTGTCTTAGATGGTCATGGTGGTAAAGAATGTGCACAATATTGTGCTGATGAAATACCAACAAAAATTGCTGCATTATTGCGTAATGGAAAATCTTGTGAAGAATCATTGTATACATCATTTATTCAAACAGATGTTGAATTTTTAAAAGTAAGTGATAATAGTGGTAGTACTGCGAATATTTTAGTATGGGATAAAAAAAATAATAAATTACATATTGCCAATACTGGTGATACTAGAGCTGTATTGAGTAGATCTGGTGTAGCTTTTAATTTATCATTGGATAAAAAAGCTACTGATCCAGACGAAATTGCAAGAATAAGTGAATCTGGTGGCTTTATATCCAATGGTAGAGTTAATGGTATATTAGCAGTTACAAGAGCATTAGGTGATGCACATTTGAAAAGTAGTAAATCAAATGCATTAGTTGCAGATCCTGAAATTACAACTTATATCCCATCAGCTGTACAATCTATTTCAAATTTTAATAAAATTGATATGGATGAATTTATTGTTATTGCTACAGATGGATTATGGGATGTGATGTCGTCTCAAGAAGTAATAACAATGATCAGAGACTTAATGAATAGTAAAAATATTCTAATTAGTTGTGATACTATTACTGATACTATACCTAAACCAGTAGATACAGTTGTAATGGAATTAAATAAAATTGCTGATATTGTAGCAAATAATGCATATAAAAAAGGTAGTCAAGATAATATTACAGTTATGATAATTAGAATAGAAGGACTTGTATTACAATTACAACAAGAAGAAATTAATTTAAGTAATGGTAATATCACTAATGATACAGGAGATGAATGGGCAGAAATTAACATTGATGTTGATACTGTATTTCAATCATTTTCTCCTGATATTAAGTCATTATCTAAGAAAGGCATTGATAGATCAAATTATAACTTTGAAAGAAATGATAGTTTAGTTCAAAAAAATACTAGTAAAAAAAGTGATGAAGATGATTTAATGGATTTTTTGTTGGATGACTCAAATTTTTAATAACTTAAAGCAACCAATGAATAATATCAAATTTTTAGTGTTTCTCATATGTTTAATTTGTTAATATTGAAAAAAATATATATATTTACATTTATTTCTCAAAATTGATTATTATATACAATTGTTAATAATGTGAGTTAAAACTTTAACATAATGATTTAATGAATTATAATGATATTAACACTTCTTTAAAATTTTAAATTCAACACCTTGTTTATTTTGATCGCGTTTCAAACTAACCCATGCTTCTGAAAATTCCAATTTTGTTTGGATAACTTCAGCAGCAGCAGCGGCACCATCTTTAGTAGGTGTTACAAGTGGACTTTTACTTTTAATTTCTTTGACAGATTTAGCAATTAAGCAATATTCGGTTGCTTTACCTACATATTGTCTAATTCCAGTAACGAGATATCTACCGGCAGGAATATCATCACTTTTTTGAGTAATATCTATTAAATGACTAAGTAAAACTTCAGGATTAGAAATACTAGCCTTTACTATTTGATCGGCAGCTGTTTTCTCCATAGGAGTATCTAAATCAAACATAGTATCATTAAATTCAATATGCTTTGGTGTACTCTTTAATCTAAATAAATTATCAACAACTGATACTGGAACCTTTGCACTAGGTGACATACCTCTATAACCTTTAATATTATAAAATCAATATTATTACATTTAAAAAGAAATAGAAAACAGCAAAAGAATAGTATATGATGAAATAATGAATATATTTTAATATTACCTGCCGGCTTTTTTGTTGGTGATGGGTTTATTATTACAGGTCCAGCTGGAGCAGCAACAGGTGCATTATCCTTTGTAAAATATTTATTTAATCCACATGTTATTATGCATGGAACATTGCAAGTATCATCAGATGTAGCATCAGTATCAGCACTCATGACTATAATGTAAACAACTGGTGCTTAAGACTAAGATTCTGAGCAAGATATTTTCTAAAATGGGATGATGCGGTCAAGGTCTGAGGTAGGGTTTGGTTTCTAATTTCTTCCAGAAACAACAACAATATATCAATAACAATATCAAATAAAATCATTTTCCTTAAACAGTATTTGAAATCTTCATATTTAGTATTATATCTCTTCCTTGATTTGGTAAGTACATTAGGGTTACATTGAATTCGGTGAAAAAAAAATATTAGGAATTGATTGAAGCTTCCGGAAAGTAAAAATGTTCATTATTTCTTTCCTCTTATCATCAGCGGTGGTTGTAATGGCAACAACCCCCTACAATTCTGTTGATTACTCATGTTTACATGAAGATTCATGGATGTACAATACCGATAAACATTACAATTCATATTACAAAGCATATACTGGTATTTCCAGTACATCATTTTCAACGAGTAATGGTGTAAGTACTATTGGTGTTTCATATACTAATATTGTGGATTATGATCGAGAATTTACTCAAACTGATATTGATAATTTAAATAATCGTCCAAAAGCATCAACTGATTTTGTTAAAGGTAAAACTACTGCATCAGCTGGAAAAGAGTATGTATGGGGTACAAATATTGGTTATAATACAAATGAATTACCTGGTTCTTGCTCTTTAGGATATTATCCTCCTGGACCAGCTTGTCCTGAAAAAGGTACATGGAATTGGATGTTTCCTACTACCCCAGCCAAAGAAACTTCAAGTGGATGTTATAATGGTAATGGACCTATTGGTACATTAGTAAATGGTGCATTTTTATTTAATTGGGGTGATGGTATTGGATATTGCAGTGCAGGTGTTAATAAATGTACCTCATATACATGGACAAATGTTGCACCTGTATTTGAAAATTATGATATGGATGTATGTATAGGTAGGAATATTATATTATTTTTATTATTTATTATTTATTATTTATTATTTATTTTTATAATTATTTACAATTAGGGCATGCTGCAATGGGTTTATATCATCATCACGCTTATCCATCATGTTTAGCGGAAAAATTAAATGAAGATGGTAGTGCTCATTCACAAGTTTGGGGCTTTGCATCTGATGGTTTTCCAATTTATGGACCATATCAAGGAAAAAATTTATTAGCAAAATCATGTTGGGCTAAAAGAGATTATTCAAGTACTTCTCCAACTGGTTGTTCAACTGGTACCAGAACATGTATTTTAAAAGATGAATATGATTACACTGCAGGTACTACTACATTGACATCAAGTAAATACGGTCCAGATCTTGATGAGGAAACAGAAACACAAAGTGGAAATAATATTATTGCGGAAGTTGGTGTTTATTATCAAGATTATTTTTATGATAGTACTTGTTTTGCTAAAGGAGGAGAATACTTGAACGAAAATAATGGTCATGACCATGATAATTTAGGTTTTCATTATCATTTTACTATTGATGAAAATAAAAATCCTATTTTCCCATATTCCGTTGGTCCTAAATTTTACGGTTGTGTTTTAGCCTCACCAAATTCGAAATCACAATGTTGCCTAGGTTTATTAAATACTCAATGCACTGGTAAATCAACTTGTAGTAGTTCTACATTTGGTGTACCATCTAGTGATGCTCAATGTACCTCAACTAAAACAACAGCGGTTGCTGAAGATACTAATAATTCCGCTAATGAATTGAAAACAGTTAGTGATTCTAATGGAACAAATAATACTGCTGTTATCGCAATTGTATTCAGTTTGATTGTTTCTATCGTTGTTGTTGGTATTATTTTAACAAGAGCTATAACTAGTAAATCAAATAAAAAGAATGTTACTATTACATTACCTAATGAATTATCGGTCCAAGATACTTCATTAGAAGAGCGTTTATTAAATAATGAACAAGAAAGTATTAATTAAAGTGTTTATTTTATATACTCACTCTA